>Ga0209489_100412_pt1 | contig 78035 bp, 39 predicted proteins | sample SiratrowhiteBW_FD_187527 | JGI IMG/M metagenome (GOLD analysis project Ga0209489, IMG submission 187527) | Root nodule microbial communities of legume samples collected from California, USA - Siratro white BW (SPAdes) (version 2) | ecosystem: Host-associated > Plants > Roots > Nodule | place...
TTAGCGTTTTTTTTTTTCAAATTTTTCCAGTTATTAATAGAGGATTTTGGCAACCTTAAAAATACCATTTTATTTAATAAATTAAGTAAAAAATATCTTACATTAAAACAAGCTAAATAAAAAATAAATAAATACAAAAAATATACTAATTTAAACGAAATTTCACATTTACCAACTATCATAATCCATCAATAATATTAAAATTTTGTCGATAAAAAATATAGTTGTTGATTTCACTTATGAAATATTTAGTCCGCATATCTTAGACAATTAAATTTATAGATAAATATTTCTTTTTTGGTGTGAATTTTCTTTTTAAAAAAATTCATAAACAAATATTATGAATGTTATTTTCATTATTAATATTATTAGTTATATGCGGTAGAAGATACTCCAATTTAGATCTTATAAGTACATTATATTAGAGAAACTTTCGTGTGATATTATGATTATTATTATTATTTTTTAAAAATAATAAGAAATTTATTTAGAGATCTTTAGATTTGTTAAATTTGATTCTTATGAAATGATAAACTCGAATTCATTAATTTAAGAACTTTGATTTTACACAAATTTATTATAAAAATAATTTGAATCAACTTTGAGAGTGAAGGATACAAAACTGACAAAAAAAAAGGAATATAATGTAAAAACTTTCACCAAATTGGAAGAATAAGAATTGATATAAAGGACAATAAATAAAGCAACGTAAGTTCATGAAATACAAAAGATTGAACATACACATTCTTTTTGAAGTTTGAATTCTGACTGTGAAAAAGTCTGTGACAAAGCTATGCATTTGTTTTCACATATTTACACATTTGTTTAGCTACATTTTCATCCCTGTTTTCTGATACTCATTTTGACACCATACGTAGGGAAGATATTTTCTTTTATAAATATTTGTTTTATTCTTATCTACGCTTATAAAATATTTATAATTATGAATGTTTAACATTAAATATTTATGAAAATGTAGTTTAAAAATCATAGTTTTCCTACTCACATGTGTGAGGTACTAAGTTCGAGACCTCATTTTCAATTTTTTTTTTTGTTTCATTCATATTATAATGAAATAAATATAATTAATTATATAATATAATACAATAATAATTATAATTATTAATATTATAAAATTAATATTTTTTTAAATACTAACAAAAATAAGATACTTTTAAAAGTAAAATACAAATAATATTAATATTAAAACTAAAAATAATATTCAAATTATAAATAATAATTATAATGATACAAATAATAAATTTATAAAATAATAATAATAAAATTAGAAATTACAACAATAGTAAAAATAAATTTATAGAATAACAATAATATTAACAATGATAATTTAAATTTAAAATAATTGATAATCTTATAATTCTATCAACTAAAAAATAATAATCCATCAATCACATCTAACAAATTAATCATAATTTATTTTTAATTATTTGTAATCACAAAGGTAAACATGTAATTTTAAAATTTTTTCTATTACAAATATTAAAATATAATCACATCTATTATATTTTTTACAAACTTTCATAAACTTTTCTCTTATCTCCCTTTAACTCTCACATTTTTATCTTAGACTTTGTTCGGATCAGGGAGTAGATATAATGGAGTGAATTTAAGATGAAAGTGTGTGAAAAGTTTGATTGTTTTGATTAAGAGTGTTAAATTTGAGGAGAAAGTTTGTGAAAGTTTATAAGTGATGCGATAGATATAATAAATATTTTAATATTTTATAATATATAAAATTGTATAATTACAAATTTATCCTTACGATTAAAATTAATTATAAATAAAATATAATTAATTTATTTAATGTAATTGACGATAATATTTTTGAAAAAATTATGGAAATAATAAATTACATAATTATCTTTGAATTGAAATTTAACTTATTATAAACATGTTTAATTTATTGAATCCCGTTAATTTTTTAAAGTATCAAATTATAACTTTTTGGAATAATTTCTATATTAAATTTAAATACTATTGTTATTTTAAAATAATAAAAAATTATTATCATATAATTTTTTATTTTAATTATTTATATTCATTTTTATTATATTTTAACAATATTTATATTATTATTATTATTTATTTTACTAATAATATTACTTAATATTTTTATTATAAAATTTTATATAATTAATATTTTATTTTTAAAAATTATTTATTATTATATTATCGAGTAGATGTTAATTTAATCGGTTATAATTAATCTATTATATGATAATTGTATGTAATACTAAATTATCGTAAATTTGATATAGATAATAATTATATGTATAAAAGTATTATTGTAATTAATTAATGCAATTTGTATAATAGATTATTAATAAAATATATATATATATATATAATCGATTATCGATATTTATATAGATAATCAATTATTTGAGATTCTTTTCTATCAAAGCTTATTGGTGATGATGTTTGTGTTTCTCGACAATCAATTTCTTCCATTAAGAACTAGTGCTATCACACACACTTAGTCACAAAGAACTTATGTAATTACATCCAAGGTTAAATTCGTCATTGGAGGTGTGTTAATTGTCTTTCCTTTCCAATCTCTACGTTGAGCGAAGATGCATTCGACCTTCTCTCGCCCATTTCTCCGCTCACAAATCAACGCCTTTTGTTGGAAGCAACCATGATCCATTCACGCCTTCCCTTCCTCCTCTATAGTGGTGTCGTGAAAGCAAACATACCATTAGGGTTTATTTTGATTAAGGGATGATTTGGAGGGAGTGGATCGAGATGAAAATGTGTGAAAAGTTTTGTTGTTTTGATTAATGGAAAGACGGTGAGATTTGAAAGAATTTGTGGGAAGTTTGTGAATGATGTGATATGTATAAATAATATTTTAGTTATTTTTAATTAATAAAATTGTAAAATCACAAATTTACTCCTAAGTTAAAAATTATTAAAAATGAAATATGATTAAATTGGTTTAGGTGATTGATGATTTTTTATGTTTTTAAAATTATTGAAAATGTAAAACTACACAATTGACCTTGAATTAAATTAATATACCATACGAACATATTAATTTGTTGAGTATAACTTATTGGTATCCCTCTCACGTAAATGCTTTGGTGATTTCTACAAATGTTCATATTGAACATAAAAAATGACTAAATATAACTAAAAAATCTCGTACAATTTTTCAATTCATAAAATAAAACACACTCAAAATAGAAAGCAAAGTATGGTAATGATCAAAGAGAGAGTAAAAATATTATATAAAATTTGACATATTATTCCCTATTATGCAACTTGATGTTGAACCATAATCTAACCAGGGAAAAGAAGAAACAAAAAATATGAAGAATAATAGATTAAGAAGTTTATAGCAAAAATGAGAAGTATAAGTGTTGTTAGAAGGAGGTATTTGGAAGTGTGAAAGCCTTCCAACATCATTCACCAGGTTCTTCTTACACAAAAACTCTTTCATATAAACCTTTTCCACCTTGCGATCCACGTCATGCAATAACGCATGAGTCACATTGGGTTCCTTTCGGTTACTTGCCATCATAACGGTGGAGAACACCGTCACCATCCATCGTGGTGCCTTCGAGAAATACCTATTGGAAGCGTCGATCATGATCATGTCCCATACTGTCTCATAAACATTGTCAGGGAAACTCTCCAGCACCAGCTTGCATGCTTCATTACCTCGTAGGTACGCTATCGCACGAGAACACATGGCTTTGAAGTGGGACAAGTGAGTAGCATCTTGGCGTCGCGAAGATGCGTGTGGTAATGTTTTGCACAACATGGAAATCTAGCCACATAATCGATTATTGAAGGTGAATAATCAATTATGTGTTGAAAATTTATCACATTATCGATTATGAGAATGCGGATAATCGATTATCCTTCCCGAAAAACACATATAATCGATTAGTACAAATCACATAATCAATTATCTCACTTTTGATGCATAAACAATGAAGTTTACCGATGATGGAGCTCACCCACAACCAACCTTAGCCACAACGAAACAACCCCGTGACCCACGTTAACCACCACAGAGAACTAAAGCCACCACGAAGCTCAACCACCACCAACTTCAATACCACAAGCCTCTATGTAAACAAAGCTTCAATTCACCTCACAACACATACACTGCTCACGCACATGCAAAAGTGAAGGTTAACATTATCTTTTACTCATTGCCAGTATGACTGTTTTTGGCCAATCTTTACTTACAAAAGCGGACGTCTCTCTCCATCGTTCCTCCTCTGTCTCACTTACAAGTCATCGCAACTCAACTAATTCAAACACCTCGTGTTCTCACCTTTCTTTCCTCGCTTATAATGGAACAATGGAACCAAATAGAGCGCTAATAAAAAAAACTAAATTCTCTATACACTTCATTTCAAATCCATTCCTTCATCTAATATTGTGATGTAAAAAAAAATATAAGATTAAATTTTTAATATTGATATTAACGTTCTTTAAATATTAATTATTATGTTACATAACATATATATGAGAATTGTTATTAAAAAACAACTTTTAAATAAATATACAAAACTTAATATTGAATAACAATTTTTAATAATGTGAGTGTGCAGAAAAGGATAAAAAAATCCTTTTATTTTTCTACAAATAATATTGCCTGGAGAATAGTTTAACCTAAACTTTTAAACTATTAATCATTCAAAAACCTGCATTGACCTCAAGAAAATTATAAAATGAATTGATCTTTATGATTAAAACCTTTGTGTTTCCTCGACGACCTTCTTCAACTTCTCGTCATCAAAATCATGTAACCTAACAATTACAAAATAAAGTACAGTAACTTTAAAATACAAACAGCACAAAGGATAGTAAAACTTGTAAAGATCAAACAAACATTTATTGTCATCATGCAGCCATCCATCTTAGATTTAATGGCATAATATTCAATGAATTTCCATATCTTGTCATCAAAGTTAATAGTAGCTACTGCTCCACATAAAAGCTATTGGAACCATATTAGAAATTTAAGTAACAATATACGTGGAAGAAGTTTGTGTTTAAAGTAGTGCAAATACTCTTATAGTTAACCAATTTCCCCTCCTTAAAATCATAGAATCAAGTATTATATAAATATATAAATAAACAATTTTGATATAGTACTATTTTTCCATTACATTTTAACATTAATTAGTTAAATATAGAATATTTATAAAGCTTAATAAATATAACACGTGTGTATGACTTTTCGTATTAATCTATATTAAAAATTGTCAACTTTAGCTAATATTACAAAACATACTTAATTTTTTATATTTTACTTGTTATTGTTAAAAAAAGTGAATAAAATACATTTTGAAATAAAAAATTTAAATGCGTGTATATAAATTAATAAATACATTTGGACGCCCATATATATATATATATAATCTGCCTCTTAATTATTATTTTAGATTTAGTCTTATAAAGTATCTTAGTGTAATAATGTCCACGAAGTGCAACTGTCTAGGAGAGGGATGTTTTTTACTCTCTAATAAAACAATAAACAATGTGTTATAAGTAAACTTAGCAAAACTAGAGGTGAGAATAGCAAAGTTCATTACAACAGGAAATGGTAGATAACCCGGTTTGATGATGGCCCATAACCCGATTGCGTATTCGGGTTAGGGTTTCAGTTTGAAGCCCTAAAAAGAGATTATCTTTCTCTTACACTCACTATCTCTGTCTCTATCCTTTGTGCTGCCTTCGTTTGCCTTTCTCTCACCGGTAAGAAGCCTCTTTCGATCCATGGTTTTTTCCTCTGGAATTTGTGTTCCCAAAACCTATCCTAAGTGTATCACTTTTCTCTCCCAATTTCCAATTTCTCTAATTACAATTTTAGGGTTTAATGCATTTTTAGTTCACTTGGCAGTTTGAAACATTCTGTTAATGGATTTCAATCGAAGATCTGATTTTTCTTATTCTTTTTTGAAACTCCTATTGCTGATTTTGCAATTCATGTTATGCATATTTTGTAGAAGAATTAACATACATAGCAAGAATGGCAGTCACACTCTACGACGTTAGCTCTGCCTCTGGGTTGAAGAAGCTCGATGAGTACCTTCTCCCACGCAGTTACATCACCGGGTATGTCACTGCTTTTATCCATCTTCGTTTGTATTTTTTTCTTTATGTTTTTTTTTTCTTCTAATCTTTCTTTATTGTGAATTGTCCCATTTCACGTGCTCTTCAGGTACCAAGCTTCAAAGGATGATCTCACTGTCTATGCAGCTTTGCCAACTGCTCCAGCAGCTGAGTATGTCAATGTCTCCAGGTGGTACAAGCACATTGATGCTTTGTTGAGAATCTCGTAAGTTCACTTCCCTTGACTTGTGTGGCAATTATGTGTATATACTTGACATGGATCTGATTATATTTTTATGCCAATTTTGTGTCTACAGTGGTGTTTCTGGTGAGGGATCTGGTGTCACTGTTAAGGGATCTCTTGTTGCAGAGCCTGTTGTGACTCCCCCAGCTGTTGATACCAAGGCAAGTATCTTTCTAATGATAGATATTTCAACTGTGGTGTTGGTTTCATGTCTTTTTTGCATTGTGTGGCTTAACTATAATGGTTTATTGACCTTTGACTGGATGGACATTGTTTTTCAGGCTGCTGCTGCTGAGGATGACGATGACGATGATGTGGATTTGTTTGGTGAAGAGACAGAGGAAGAGAAGAAGGCAGCTGAGGAGCGGGCAGCGGCAGTGAAGGCATCTGGTAAAAAGAAAGAATGTAAGTTTCACTGTTGTCATTTGCCTGTTATCTTTGAACTTTATCCTGCTTCCTCCCCTGATTATAGCACTTTGTGTGGGCGTTGATTTTCGGTTGATTTCATTTTTCAGCTGGGAAATCATCTGTTCTAATGGATGTGAAACCATGGGATGATGAAACCGACATGAAGAAGCTTGAGGAAGCAGTGAGATCTGTTACCATGGAAGGGTTGCTCTGGGGTGCATGTATGTCATTTTTATTTATATATTTGGCTTTGCTTATTGATATTTGTGCGTGTTTTGAACTTTCTTAACTGCTTTTATTTTGATGTACTTCCTAAAATAGTTGAATTAAGATTCAATTTTCTGTATTTGTAAATGTTATGAATGTTGTTCTCCACTCTTTGATTTAGTGAGAAGTCATACTTTCTGTTACGATCATGTTTGCATTGCATACTTTGATTTTCTGCTTATCATGTCTGGTCCTTTTTTTGTGATTCTGATATGAATTGTTTTCGTGTCTTAGCCAAACTCGTTCCTGTGGGGTACGGCATTAAGAAACTGCAAATTATGCTTACTATCGTGGATGACCTAGTTTCTGTCGACAATCTTATTGAGGAATATCTCACAGTTGAGCCCATCAGTGAATATGTCCAGAGTTGTGACATTGTGGCCTTCAATAAAATTTGTAAGTATTTTTAAATGGCTTTTTTCTCCCTTGTAATTCCCAAGTGGTTTTGTATTTTGTGAGATGGATATTGTTTATGGTTTTGCTGCTGTTCTAATGCTATTTCGTAACCTTGTTACAGAATCTACAATCGTGGGACTTGGAAATCATGGCAACGAGAGGACTTGCGATATTTAGAAATTATTTTCTAGGGAGAGCCCTCATGTGAGAATTTTTGTTTTTAGAAGCCTGCTTGTTACTCTTTTTATTTTTTTATACAATTGGTCTATTTGTGTGACGCCATCGGATTATTTGGAGAGTAATCATTTTAGGCTATAAGCCTTTGATTGTGTTCTTTAGTTTCAAATTTTGGTTGCAGATGGTCGTGTTTGTTTTGTTGATTTAAGAAAGTATTTTCTAGAGAAAACACACTACTCACTGCAAATGTTAGGGTCTGGTTAAATCGTCAGAATATATAATTTTTAAACTTCAAAAAGGCTACTTCAAAGTTTAATCCCGCATGAAATGACTGATATTATCTAGGTTATATATCTAGGTGAAACCAGACTCATTTTCATGTTCTGGACTTTTGTTGTTGGTAATGAGATTGCAGTCCATCTGCAGAAAGAAAATTATACTCATCTAGGTTTCACTTTTCCTAATGACCAATATTCTTCTTTTACTTTCTTTTATATTTTCATTACAATAATAAAAGACTTACTACAAGGAAAAAAAAGGTGAAAGTACCTTCCACTACCTGTTATCATGATAAAAGGTTCAGCCCCCATCTTTGAAGGGTATCACCCTGCATTACAACCAAAAAAACAACACATAATGTGTCGCCCTCCAGAACCTCTTATATCACACTATTTTGTCAAGGAACCTTTTTTTCTTTTATGGATTCCTCAATGCTAATATACTTGTTTAGTGAACACATTCCCAAAAAGTAATTGCATCCTCACAAAGGAATTTGTTGGACATGGGCAAATGAGTGGGGTCTCCAATCGTAGTAGGTATGTTCCTTTGATCGAAGGACAAACAAGAAGTTGGAAAGAGGATAGCCACGACTCTTTTCTAAAGCACATCCTCCATCCAGGACGTACAAAGCCACATGCCTTCAATGTTCACCTCACGAGACGTAACCATTATATCAGGAACATTAGAACATTAGGAATTAGAGCCTACAAAGAATTGTAACAAGAATATTAGGAGCAAGAACCATTACATCCATTAGGATTAACCATTATATCACGAACATTAGAACATTAGAAATTAGAGCCTACAAAGAATTGTAAAAGGAATATTAGGAGCAAGAACCATTACATCAGAAACATTAGGATTGAGAACCATGAAGTAATTCTATATCTAATCCAGTATGTTTGTCTTTCATATATATATTGCTACCGTCATTTTTTAGACACAAGAAAAGGGATTATTTAAAAAGATACAAAAGTTGGGAAAAATAAATACTTGCGGAGAAGGATAAAAGACAGAGCAAATCACATATATAACAAAAACACTCCCCTCAAATGGCAACACTATAAAGAAGCTAAAAAGCTTAAAATGCTACTCTATCCCGAATGAACTCCAGACTCTTAGCCACAGAAACTTTTAGCATCTCTATCCAACCATAATGTACCTAAAACTGAGCAACTTTAGAGTTTTTTGGTGGTTCAGGACATGGAAACTTGGTTCCTACCACCTCCTACTAAGAATATTTATCTTTAGACACAAAAAAGAAGATGATACTCTATATATGATAAATTGCCTAGTTAACCTGGTCCCATGACAATGATAGTAAACAATGCTCTATCTAGTTAAAGAAAATGAAGTGACAAGCGGTAATAATTATTCATTCATCTGAATATCTAAGACAAAGGTGTGAATACAATCTCCGACACATGGCAATTCCAAGCTCTTATTTGAATTTTAGCTTTGTGGTGAGCCAAATAAACCAAGTCGAACTTGTCATAAATCAAACATTATGTTGTGATCTTTTCATCATTAAAAAAAAAAGGATTTTACATCATCACATTATGTTGTGATCTTTTCATCATTAAAAAAAAAAAAAGGATTTTACATCATCACATTGAAGTAGATTAAGCTTCTCTTCTGTGCATACCACAACTGAGTAGTCCACAGACAAAGCCGAGGCGGAAAGCATTTAGTACATCCGAGTGGTGTCAGGGTGATCTAGCGGACGATTTTCGGATGAAGCCGATTTAAGATTGATTCGAGTTAGGACAAAAGACAACTACTGTCAATCGCAGTCTGTACAGGCCGCCATGACACAAAAATCTCAACCAATTGAAGAGATAGCGTGTCCATAGAAGTTACCCTGCTCAGAACATCGACCAATCACAGCGTTGCCGTGTTTGTAAGGCCTGCTGCATCCTGAAACCTCGACCAATCATGACGCTGCCATACAAATTTGACTTTTATAAATACTACGAGAGTGGACCCAGAGAGGTACGTGACTAGAAAACTATAACTCTTACTCTCCGATATCCGAATACCGACTTTGGCATCGGAGCGCCTTTAGCAGATACCCCACTCGCGCCCTGTGCAAGACCGAAGACTATCCGACCAGGCAGAAGACGACGTTTGAAGACCAGTCCTCTCCAGCCATTTGTAAGAACATTTGGCGGCCACCGTGGGGCCAGAGGAGAGCTGTAAACTCGGATGGTATCGACGCGAAACCAAGTTCAAGATCAGACAGAGGCAAGACAACACAATGACAAGTTTAGACCCGATGTCACTTTTCCTCTCACTACAACGTGAGATGGCAGAGATGAAACGAAAGAATGAAGAGGAGATCCGTACCCTGCGACAAAAGAAGGAAGAGGAGATCCGCACCTTGCAACAGATGAATGAAAAGGAGCTGCGCGCCTTGAGGAAGGAAAACAGTGACATGAAAAAGATATACAAAGGGTCGTCAACCCCCTAAGTCCAAAAAGGGGAGCGGGCTAAGGCCATAACCCATTCCAATCGATTTCGGGTAGAAAAGGGCGACGACACTGAGGAGGAGAATCTCCTTTTAACAACTCAGGGTATGAGGAACCCGAGGGGGAGCGACAGGTACGACGGGTCCACGAACACCGACGAACTAGTGTTATTAAAAATCTGTTATGATGGCGCCGTGTGTAGACAGCCTGTGTATGGAAACGACATCCAGCCTGGACGAGTTAAGGCAGAGAGCTACCAAATTTATGTAGTTGGAAGAATTGAGGAAAGTCAGAAACCATGTTAGGACTGAGCATGTCCCTGAGAAGGCCAAACCCAGAGACGACAGACTCCTACCACAGCCATATATCAAGCAGAGAGATGTGAGACCTTCAAGGTATGCCCAGTACATGCCACTCAACGCCAATCGAGGGCGAATATTGGAGGAGGTGTTGCACGCGGCTCTCAGTCACGCTCGAAAGAAAGTGTCCACGGTTAGATATGCTAGTACAGCTAAACACTGCCGTTTTTACCAAAATTATGGCCATACCACGGAAGAATGCGTGACGTTGAGGGATAGAATAGAGGAGCTCATCCAAGCAGGACACTTAAAGCGCTTTGTGCAGTATCAAGGGTAAACCTCTAAACGAATAGGGCTAACTCCAGAAAACAGACCCCCCATGAAGGCCAAGACAGAACCAGGGGAGAGGAAAGACCGGATCGGCGACAACGAGCCAACGATAAAACGTAACATCGACCCCAAAACCTGTCTCTTAGAGGGGTTATCAACACCATTGCAGGAGGATTCGTAGGAGGAAAATGTACAACTGCTAGGAGGAAGCATTTGAGAGCAGTGCAAGTAGTGAATGTCGTGACTATTCCATTGTGAAGGACGATGCCCTCCATTACATTTACAGATGCCGACTTCAAAGGCATTGATCTCGCCCAAGATGACTCCATGGTCATCACCATTGAGATTGAAAACTTCGCTGTAATGAAGACCCTAGTCGACCAAGGTAGCTCAATCGACATCTTATACTGGAAAACTTTCAAAAAATTGTAAATTTCAGAGCTTGACGTTCAACATTATGAAGACCAGATTGTGGGATTCTCGGGGGAGAGGGTCAACACTCGTGGGTATATCGACTTATACACCAGGTTTAGGGAAGGACGAACAGGGAGCAGGACAATAAAAATCAGATACCTTTTAGTTGAAGCCAACACTTCCTATAATGTCCTGCTGGGGTGACCTGCCTTTAACCAATTGGGAGCAATAGTATCAACCCCCCATTTGGCGATGAAGTTCCCTTCTCCATCAAGTGATGTAATCACGGGGCATGTAAATCAGAAAACAATTAGGAAATGCTATGCTGCAAGTCTGAAGAAGGAACCTAAAAACCTAAGGCGAGAAGAAGAAAAATCACAGGAGCAGACAAGGGAAAGAGCGGCCGAGCGAGAACATGTGGTAGCAGTGACAGACTTAGACCCAAGAGTAGATGATGTCCGGGTAGAACTAAGAGAGGAGGTATGAATCATTCCTTTGAGGGATCCAGAGCGCACCACAGGGATTGGAGTCTCCCTGTCGGGGGGAGAAAAGCTGGAAGTAGCAAGTTTTCTGCGAACCAACGTTGACATGTTCACATGGACTGCAACAGATATGCCAGGAGTTGACCCCAACATCATTATGCACACTTTGTTGGTATGTAGAGAAGCAAGACCAATGACACAGAAGAAACGGAAGTTGGGTGAAGAGAAAAGACATGCTGCCAAGGTAGAGGCCAAAAAGCTGTTGGAGGCCGGATTCATTAAGGAAGCACATTATACGACGTGGTTGGCCAACGTTGTCATGGTCAAGAAACTAAATGGCAAGTGGCGGATGTGCACAGATTACACAGACTTGAACAAAGCATGCCCAAAGGACGCATACCCACTTCGGCTACAACCAAATCAGCATGCACCCCAAGGACAAGCTGAAAACGACATTCATGATGGACGACACCAACTACTTCTACGAAGTAATGTCGTTTGGGCTGAAGAATGTCGGGATAACATATCAAAGGTTAATGGATAAAGTTTTCAATGACCTTATTGGGAGGAACGTTGAAGTCTATGTAGACAATGTAATGATGAAATGGGGAAGGAGTCACCCAAGGGTGACATTCCATAAACCAAAGCGGGGAAGGAGTCGCCTATGGCGACCTCCCATAAATCGATATGGGAAGGAGTCGCCCAAGGAAGACCTTCAATAAACCAAAGCGGGGAAAGAGTCACCAAACAACTGACCTCTCAAGGGGAACGTGTCGTCTGACGACGACCCCTCGGGACACAAGGAAGAACACCTTGACAAGGGCGTTTCTTTTCTCTCCATGTTATTGATGATTGCACGGCAAAAACACTCAGTTAGCATAATACAATACAAACGCTATCGCCCACGACACTCGCTAGTAAACCAAAATCAAAAAGCGATGCTACCCGAACTTTGCCCGGACACGCGCAGTAACTCAATTTAAGCAAAATCGCCACCTCACAATCAATACCTCTTGAACTCTCTGGCCAACAAATAAACGTAAATATACATGCTCGTATCTTAAACATTAAAAGTCAATAAACAAATCAATTTAGTGTAAAGAGCTCATGTTACATCATCTGATTACAAAAAGTTTATATTACATCATCAAAATATACTCCTAATCTACTCGAAAGCCATATTCGGAAAGGTCTTCGCCAGGACGACACCTCCCAAAGAAGAAACCAAACCACCTATCTAGGGCGTTCGCTCCTCGCCTGACGAAGTATCATCTAAGACAGTGGTATCCTCATGTGCAACCCCGAAGGGGATATCATCAATCCATAGCAGCTGGCCGTTGTAGACAACCTTATTCTCATCTAACTCATTCTCTTCAAGAATGCCATACAACAATATTGCTTGGTGAATAGCTGGTATGAATGATTGAGAATGAGTTTTCAGCGTGTAGTCCTTCAAGTCATTTACCTTCGCCTCCAGGCGAAACCTTTCCAGTACAACCTCATCATGACTCAAGGTAGCCTCGACAAAATTCTCCTTAGATTTCTTAAGGTTAACGACAAGCTCTCTCACTCTCTTCTCTGCTGCCTCAAGCGGGGCCTTAAGTGCCTCTCTTTCAGCTTCAGAGAGGCACTAGAGGAGGATAGCACTTTCATCAATCTAGCCACCTCTGAAGAAGAACCTTTTGCCCATTCGACATGTAACACCTTGGTGAAAGCTAGAGTGCGGCTTTGCATCTCAAGGTACGCATTCGCAAGTTTCTCAGTGAAGACCACATTCATCGCACCTCTCTTGGCGGAGGACAAAGAGAAGTTAATCCCTTTGTAAAAAGCCAAGTCAAGAACAAAATGCTGCTCAGCGTTGCTCAAACCCACCACATGACTCTCTGGTCGGGCCTTCTTCGGCGAGTGGCGGGACGACGAGGGCTTCTTCCTACGATCTTTCCTTTTGCCCTTCTTGTCATCAACAGGAGGGGGGAGCCAGGTTAGCATGTTGAGGTGAAGGGGGGACAGTCTGTTGAGGAGTGTCAGATGCTCATTCCTTATCGGTTTGAGATGATCTTTCTGCTTTGAGCTTCCTCAGCCTCTCCAGGAACTTAACGCCCTCTTGCGCCATTATCCCTGAAAGACAGCAGGGTTAAAAACCAGACACTAATCGGTCAAAGCAAGAAACCCATACCCTTCAAATCCACCCAACGTTGAAGAGAAAGAAAAAAACTTAAGTATATTTCGGATAGGAATCCATTGAGGAAACTGGTCTAGAATGTCAAATATCTTCTTGTCGTTCTCGATCAGGGACGACCTCAACCAAGAAAGATAACAGACAAGGTTCCGGGTCTAATAAAATGGGAACTTAGGCGTATCCCCATTAAAAAAATAATGTCTCCTGGCAGGCGAGATGGTGATTTTGGAAAAGTGTTCTTAAAATACTTATAAGATGAACAAAAAGGGGTAAAGAGACCAGTCCCTGAGTGGCTTATTAATGATAATCACCTATCCAGCTTAATGGGGTGTACACTATAAAAATGCAAAAATACATGTGGAGACGGTGTCAGGGTGATCTAGCGGACGGTTCTCGGATGAAGCCGGGTTAAGATCAATTCGAGTAAGGACAAAAGACAACTACTGACAATCGCAGTCTGTACAGGTCGCCATGACACAAAAATCTCAACCAATTGTAGAGATAGCGTGTCTGCAGAAGTTACCTTGCTCAGAACATCGACCAATTGCAGTGTTGCCGTGTCTGTAAGACCTGCTGTATCCTGAAACCTCGACCAATCATGACGCTGCCGTACGAATTTGACTTCTATAAATATTATGAGAATGGACCCAAAAAGGTACGTGACTAGAAAACTATAACTCTTACTCTTTGATATCCAAATATTGAATTTGACATCGAAATGCCTTTAGTAGGTACCTCACCCACGCCTTGACCAAGACTCCGACCAGGCAGGCATTTGAAGACCAGTCAACTCCAAGCCTATGTAAGAACATTCTTCCAATATAAAGCCTGCAATTAAATTGTTGCATTCTCAAGTAATGTCAATAAATAAGAAAATGTACAGACAAAAGTTTAATAAATTAATGTAAAAAGTCAATAAATTTATTATAACTTACTTTTTTTAGGTTATATATATATATATATATATATATATATATATATATATATATATATATATATATATATATATATATATTAAAATCGTCACTGTATAATCTTTTCTTCCTGCTGTTTTCTATAGTGTGTACTTGTGCAAATTATAACAAAACTATTTTCACATGTCATTTTTTCATAATTGATATTTAAAGAGTATTAGTCTTAATTTTTATACTTATTTCCATTTTTAGGCTTTTTTCTTACTTTAGTAAAAGTATTATAGTGAACAATGTTGGTGTTTAAAACTAAAACTAAAGGAAAGAGAGGAATCCTATTTTATTATTTACCAATAGTCTGTTTAAATACAGACTTTGTAACAGTAAAAATAGCAACTTCCTAACAATAGCTATATCGCAACTGAGATCACGATGGAACGACGATCCGAAAAAATTTAATGGATTTTCAAAATAAGGGAGTCACCACCGTAGTTTTCATGGAAAACTGGAAAACCAAAGAAAACAAAGATAAGGCTAGTCTATGAAAATCGGATTGCGAGTCTGGGAGTCGGTTACGCGTGGGGAAGGTATTAGCCCTCCACGGCGCCCGTTCTAAGACGGTATCTTTAACTGAATAGAATGAAATGAATGTAATTTTTGAAATATTTACTTTTCACGAGAAATAGAAATAGAAGCAAACAATTTTTTATTTTGAAAAGAGCCCGACAAGGTTTAACCTCGCTCCTACGTATCTCCACCAGAGACGGAGAATCAGGGTTATGTAGTTCTATTGAGAAAATGATTTGTTTGAAATGTTTGATATTTTTTAGTTTTGAAGATTTTTGATATATTCGGGTTTAGGGGTGATGCTCGGTCAGGTTTATTTTTGGGGTGGAAGTACTCGACCAAATGTTACAGAGCAATGAGAAACAAAAATATGGTTTGTGAACGAGGTATATTTGTGAACGAGGTCTATTTCAATAGAAGTAGTAACATAAATATTATAATGCATCATCTTATTCCACCATCAAAACACATACAAATCCATGTTTGCGCTATGCACACAGTGAAACAATCGACGTAAATTCATGCAGGAAATGAACAGTGAAATTTCAGTGAATCAGACATAAGATTAATTGGTAAAACACATTCATACTCAGCAGAAGCAACAACTCATACTTGGATCACCTCCATAAACATTCAGCTTAAAAAAACAACAGTGATGAGATGCAAATGGAGAAAATGATCGACGTTATTTCTCAAGACAGATGCAATCGAAAAAGAAATGGACAATGATTTAAAAACTTGAATCAAATCAGTGGGAAGGAGCTTACTTGTTGAAGCACCGACTCTAGAGGTGTTCCTCGGTCGTTCACGAGCTTGTCTTCTCCGGGACCTCCAGCTTTTTCCGACAAGCGCTTTAAGTTCTTCTTTCTTTGTCGATTTCACTCTCTTAATGAACGTTCCCTTTTTGCTCTCCCTCGCCAAGTCTACTTATGTTGTTTCCTTCTCCTCTTAGATGTGAGACATAGGCACATATATGCCAAAAGACAAATGCCCAAAAGAAATCCTCTTCGCTGCAGACGGGTGGGAGTTGTTTTTGCAGGGGGGACAAAATCACTTTTTGACCAAACCGTTTCTGCAGGGTGTTGGAGCAGGGACCTTGGTGCTCCAAGTGGATTCTGTCGCACTTGAAGATACCGGGATGCCAAGCATTGGGCTGTGAGGAGTGGTGCCATAGCACCAACTTGGGGCCCAATAGGTGCTTATGAAAAAAAAAGGGGGTGTGGGACACAATAAACTCCAATTTCATTTTCTAGTCAAAGCAAAACTTCTTTTTACATTTTTTCTAACAAGATAAAAACTCAAATCGTGTCTTTTTTCTAAAAATAAGATAAAAGATAATGACAAGCAGATTATATTTTTGCATTTTTGAAAATAAGAGAAAAATAATAAATCCAACCAAACAATAAATTTAAAAATGAACTTTTGATTTCTTTTCTAATTGATAAAAACACATATTTTTAATAACAGAATTCTAATTTGATTAAATAACTTTTTTTTCGAATTTTCTTTAAAAATGAATTAGAAATATTTTTTTCATTTTTTTTGAAATAAATTTTATTTATTCGGACGAAATTAGGTATTGACAAGCTACTAATAGAAATATCTGCAATTAATAAATAAATATTATTCTTAAAAACTTGGTCAAATATAACCAATTACTAATGCACGTTAATGAACGTTAATGTACGTTCAACACTCCTCCTTGCATTAGTGACTCAAACTTGTTTCTTGGAAGTGCTTTGGTGAAAATATCTGACAGTTGATCTTCTGACTTGCAATACTTCAAACACACTGTACCATCCCTTTGTACATCTCTAAGGAAGAATAACTTGATGCTGAAATGCTTTGTTTTTCCATGAAAAAATGGATTTTTTGAGATAGCTATGGCTGCTTGATTGTCCACCTTTACTTCAGTAGTAGTCTCTTGCTCCAAGTACAAATCAATTAAAATCTTTCTTAGCTATAAGGCTTGATTCACCACTGCTGTGGCTGTTATGAATTCAGCTTCTGCCATTGACTGAGCAACAACTTCTTACCTTTTTGAACTCTAAGAGAATATTCCTGATCCAAAACTGAAACAATAGCTTGAGATGCTCTTCATGTCATCCAGAGATCCTCCACAATCATTGTCAGAATAACCTTGTAACTTGAAATCTTGCGATTGACTAAACTTGATGCCATAATTTAAAGTTCCTTTGACATATCTCAACACTCTCTTTGATGCTTTTAAATAGGATTCTTTGGCACAATTCATGAACCTTGAAAGTATACTTATCGCATACAAGATATCTGGCCTTGTTGCTATAAGATACATCAAGCAACCAATTAAGCTTTTGTAGAGAGTTTCATTCACTTGTTATGAAACATCATCCTTGCATAACTTCTCCTTTTGACACATAGGAGTATTCATACTTTTACAGTTCTCCATGTTAAATTTCTTCAAGATCTCCTTTGCATACTTCCTTTGACTAATAAAAATTTCACCATCATTTTGCTTAACTTCCATACCAAGAAAATATGTCATTTCTCCCAAATCTGTCATCTCAAAAACTTGTAGCATATCATCTTTGAATTGCTGAATAAGTTTAGCATTGCTACCAGTAACAAGGAGATCATCAACATACAAAGAAATCACAATAGAATTAGCTTGATTACCTTTGATGTATAAAGTGGATTCACTAAGACTTTTAACAAAGCCTAGTTTCGATAAGAATTCATCAATTTTGTTGTACCAAGCTCTTGGAGCTTGTTTCAATCCATATAAAGCTTTCTTTAAAAGATAGACTTTGTCTTCGTGTCCTTTCACAAAGAACCCTTTAGGTTGCTCAACAAAGATTTCTTCCTCGAGAAAACCATTTAAAGAGGCTGACTTGACATGAAGTTGGTAGATTTTCCATCCCTTTTGGGTTGCAATAGCTAGCAGCATCCTGATGGTATCTTGTCTTGCAACCGATGCAAACGTGTCAAAGTAATCTACTCCAAAAATTTGAGCATACCCTTTCACAACTAACCTTGCTTTGTACTTATTGATTGAACCATCTGCATTCAACTTAGTTTTAAACACCCAAGTTCCAAGTCTGATTTTTTTCAATGATGAAAAACTCCTCCTGCATTGCAGTCCTCCATTGCTTCATGATAACCTGCAAGTTTTAGAATTGCTACATTGCATCTGTCATAAATATCTGAGAGCAATCTAGTACCTCTTATAGGTGCATCATCAACAAGCTCATCTTGATTCAACAAAGTGTCAGCTTTGGAACATTTTCAGCATTAGACCAATTCCACTGCTCATTCTCCATAAAGTACACATCACGACTATAAGAATTTTCCTTGTGGAAGGTTGGAAAACTTTATAAGCCTTGGATACTGAGCTATATCCCACAAAAATCCCAGGTTCAGCTTTCTTGTCAAGCATGTCTCTCTTAATCTGTGGCACATAAGTGAAACACAAACATCTAAACACTTTAAATTTTTTTAGGAAAGGTTTATAACCATACCAAGCCTCAAACGGTGTCTTCCCATCTACTGCTTTGGTGGGAAGTCTATTTAACAAAAACACAGCAGTGTTTGCAGCCTCTGTCCAATATTCCTTTGGTAGACCTTTCTCATGAAGCATACATCTCACCATCTCCATTATCGTTCGATTCTTCCTTTCACTAACCCCATTTTGTTGAGGGTTGTAAGGTGTCTTTAATTGACGCTCAATGTCTGTTGCCTCACAAAACATAGTGAACTGTCTTGAAGTGTACTCCTTCCCATTGTCAGACCGTAAGGCTTGAATCATGCAACCACTTTGCTTTTCGACTTAAATCTCCAAAAAATACCTGCAACTTCTGATTTAGATTTGAGAAAGTAAATCCAACACATTCGAGTGAAATCATCAATAAAGATGATATAATATTTACTCTCCTTAAGTGAAGGAGTCCTTTGAGGTCCAGTCAAATCAGTGTGGATAAGTTGTAGCTTCTCTGTTACTCTCCAGCTTGCATGTTTAAATGGTAATCTTGCTTGTTTCCTATATTGATAAACCTCATAGTTTGGCAATTTAGAATCCAAGTGAGGTATGCCATGAGCCAACTCCTTTCGCGACGTATTCAACGCTGTTGCATGATGAAAATGGCCTAACCTTTTGTGCCAAATCACCGTACTATTCTCAGTAGCTGGACAAGCTACTTGCTCCTCCTCCATGGGATCAAGTGTGAAACTTCTGCCACTCATTTTAATACTAAGTATTTTCTTGTTGTTAGCATCTTTAATAGAGCAATGATTATCTTCAAAATTAAGTTTAAATCCCTTCTCTAATAACTGGCCCACACTTAGCAAGTTTTGGTCAATCTCAGGCACATACAAAATATTATAAATTAATTTTGTACCTTGACAACTTTCAATATCAACGATTCCCCTTCCTTCAGCAGTAATGAAAACACCATTACCAATTCTTACTCTGGATGCCTTTGATCTGTCTAGTTCTTTGAAAAACCCTTGATCGTGGGTCATGTGATTGGTACACCCACTGTCTACTAACCAGCTTTCACTTGAGTTCTTGCTTACAAAACAGGTTGCTGTAAACAATTGTTCTTCCTCTTGCTCATTAGCAACTTGAGCTTCATTCTTCTGTTGAAACTTGCAGAATCTCACATGATGTCCTATCTTGTTGCATTTTTCACACTTAACATTAGGTCTTTTGCAACATTTGAAAAGAGGATAACCCATTTTGCCACAATGCTTACACGGAGGGAATTCTTTACTCCTTTGTTTATTATTCCTGTTGGTGTTGGCAGCAGTTTCTCTTCCTTTGAAATTCTTCTTCTTTTCTCCTTGGTTGATTTGTAATTTGGCTTGCAATGCTCCTTTTACAGAAACTTCATCCCTCATTTTGCTCCTTTGCTTTTGGGCCTGCATAGAGCTTACAAGTTCTACCAATGTGATCTTTGACACATCCTTGGTATTTTCCAAAGAGGTAATAGAAGCCTCAAACCTTAGAGGAACAGTCACCAATATTTTCTGAACTATTCTTGCCTCAGAGAAATCGGTACCCAGCAATCGTACCTTGTTTGCAATGCCAAGAAGTTTGTTAGCATACTCCTTGATGGTTTCAGATTCCTTCACTTTTTGCATCTCAAATTCTCTAACCAGATTCAATACTTGCATTCCTTGATCCTTTCATCTCCTTCATATTCTTTCTTGAGAAATGTCCAGATTTCAAATGCATATTTGATTGACATGATTTTGGTAAAAATATCTTGTGAGACAGCAACGAGCAAGGTTGTTATGGCTTTTGACTTCCTGGTCTTTCTTTCCTTGTGAGTTTTAATCTGAGCCACAGATGGATTTGTTGGTAAAGGAAGAACTTCGTAGTCTTCCTCAACAGCTTCCCAAAGTTCATTTGCCTCCATTCTTGCGGCCCATATTTGAAAATTATCACCATCAAACACAGGCAGTGCTAGTGCTGTGTAAGGAGTTCACTCAGGTCCCTCTAAAGAAGAATGCTCTTGATACCAATTTGTTGGTGTTTAAAACTAAAACTAAAGGAAAGAAAGGAATCCTATTTTATTATTCACCAATAGTCTGTTTAAATACAGATTTTGTAACAGTAAAAATAACAACTTCCTAAACAATAATTACTAACAGAAATATCTGTAATTAATAAATAAATATTATTCTTAAAAACTTGGTCAAATATAACCAATTGCTAATACACGTTAATGAACATTAATGCTAATGAACATTAATGTTAATGTTAATGTACGTTCAACAAGCAAAATTGGAATTATATAGAAAAAAGCATGCAAATTATTTTTCCAAAAAGATAATTACTCCGTTAAATTAACACTTGTAATAATTAAATTTTAATTCTTTTAATTTTTTCAACGCCACATAATAATTAATCAATCTAATTAAATATAAAGACGAGAAGTACATGTACATATCTTTCTAAATCTTATCTTTCTTAGTCAAGTTTTTGCATAATTTGTAATTAATCAATCTTTAAAAATAAGTTACAAAATTAAAATTAAAAAAGCTTTCTATAATATTTTTAAGTTACGAATTAAATTAAAAATATTTCAATAACATAAAATAAAAACAAATATTACGACGAGTACAAAATGAATATACATAGATGTACATCACGTTTTCATATTTAATTTAAAAAATTAAATATTATCTATACGCAAATTTATACAAGAATTTCTATCTAAATCAAGACAATATATAATTATAAAAATTAATATTTAAAATACTAACTTTTAATAATGGCTAAAATATATTCAATAACATCTAAAAAACTTTTTAATTTTTTTACAAATAATATTGCTTGAACATAGTTTAGCCTAAATTTTGAAACTCTTAATTATTCAACCATTCCGTTTGATTTTACTGTCATAAACTACTACCACTGTTATATTACTTTTTCATCAGTTCTAACTACCTTTCTTCAGGCTTTTGGACAAGGTTGTCTACAGAACCTGCATTGACATCAGAAAATTCTAAAATGACTTGTTTTTTCTGATTAGAATCCGAGTGTTCCTTCAACAACTCTTCCAACCTTCTTCACCTTCTCAGCATCAAAATCATTACAAAACAAAGTACCAATATTAGTAACTTTAAACTACAAACAGCATAAAGCATAAGTAAAACTTGTAAACATCAAACAAACAAACAAACATTGTTTTCATCATGCACCAATCCATCTTAAATTTAATGGCATATTCTTCAATTAATGAATTTCCATATCTTGTCATCAAGCTCAATAGTAGCTACTGTTGCACATAAAAGCTATTGGAACCTTATTAATTACAATAGTCCACATACTCTTCTCGTTAACAAATTTCCCTGGCTTAAAATCATATAATCAATTTTGATATAGTATTACTTTTTTCATCATATCTCAAACATTAGATTAGTTAAATATAGAATCTTTGTTATGCTTAATAAATGTAACAAATATGGATGACTTTTCACCTTAATCTATATTTATAGAAATTTGTTAACTTTAGCATATATTATAGAGCATACTTAATTTTTTTTTATTATTGTTTACAAATTTTTTTATAAAATACATTTTAAAATAGAAAATTTAAATGTGTGTATATATATTAATAAATACATTCGGACACTCATATATATAATAATAGTAATTTGACTCTTAATTATTCTTTTAAATAATTTATTATAGATTATTTTAGATTTAGCCTTGTAAAGTATCCTAATGTAATAATGCCCACCAAGTGCCAGAGTTTAGGAGAGAGCTGTTTTTTGTTCTAATAAAACAATCCATACTGTATATAGCTAATTATTGAAATTTAATGCTAAAGTGTTATTTAAAAAATGTATGCAAGTTTTCTTAAAAAATCTAAATATATTATTTTTTAATATTAATAATTAATGGTAGTAAAAAATATTACTACATTATGACAAGATTTAACCTCAATAGCAATTCCTCTTGCAAGAGAACACGTGCTTTCTTATCTATAACATTTTACTATAATAAATAAGCTCACTTACAAAATAATAAAAAAAAAAAACTACTTACAATATCTATAGTTTATGACACTAATGAAATGGATTTCTTCACAACACTATCCATGTTCCTCATTTTTTTTTTCTTTCGAAATAGCATAATGTTTCCTTTATTTACACAGATTGCATGTTTTACTATTGGTGTTCAGAATTTAGATTTCGGTTATTGGAAAATTAAATTCTGAACTATGTTATTTTTATTTATTTTTTCTCAAAATTTCCTCTCTCTTTTTGAAAGAAAACGAAAAAAAAAATCCAGTTCAGAATTCAACTTTTATTCCTAAACCGAATTTTGAACATGAATATGTATAAATAAAGGAAACAATGTGCTGCTTAAAAAAAAAAAACATAGTTTGGTGAAAAAAAAAAATCTAATAATAAGATTCCCTCTTATCTTTTGAATGTCCATAGATTTTTATCATCGTATCGTGTACCTGGAAGTAAGTATTCTTTTAAACTCAAATTACTTAGAATAAAAAAAACCACATGCATAATACAAAAAACTACCTACAAAACATTATAAAAATTATTATATAAATGTTTTATACTTTAGTGATATTTTTTATTTTAATAATATCTTTTTTTTTATCTTTTCTCATTGTAAGAAAAAACGTAACACTGGTATTTGTATACCCAAGATAAAAAAATAAATTATTTGAAAACTGAAAAGTTGTATCTGAAAAAAAAGCAGAGAGCATATTTTTTGGGTATAAAGGATGGAAAAGAAGAACGAAAACACATTTACATGCAATCCACCAATTTTTTTGTTCAAATCCTGAGGGTCCAAAACCGACACCATCAGTAAGAATGTCTCTTCCTCTTCCTCTTCCATGTTTTCCTTTGTTGTTGTTTTTTTTTCTTTTTCTGCAAAAATAATAAATCATGTACATTCCATAGGTGAACCCAAATTCAATTTTTGCCTGCTTCTGTTCCAATCCTTCCATCTTTGTTACATGCATTGTGTTTTCTTACTGAGGGTTTTGGTTTTTTAAATTTTCCAATTTTTTTCACTTAAAAATGTTGTCTTTTCAGAATTCAGGATCCCCAGAGAATCTTGTTTGTATCTTCAGACAAAAGCTGTTCTTATTTTTTCTTTAATTTATAATATCTAATTTCAGTTTCATGAATTTGCATGCTGTGAAGATTTCCGATTAGAGCTTAGAAGCAGCAATAAGAATGAATAATCAAGCGAAGAATGTGGCTGCATCATCTTTGTTTGGTCATTCTGGAATGGCCACACAACCACACCACCCTAACCCCATTCAGCAATGGAACCATTCAATTTCAACCCCTTTACAATCACAGTCACAATCTCAGCCACGTTCTCAGACACAATTCCCTGGTCTCTTTCAGTTTTCAGAGCCCCAATCTCACGTGCTTGCACAAGCTCAGTTTGCACAGACACAATTGCAGTCTCAGGCTGCACGTGCTCATCCACAACCTCAAACTCAGCCTTTTACCCCTTTTCATAGTGTGAATACTAATGCTGCTAATGGCACATCATCCCCGGCCACTGGAAATGCCAAGAGACCAACCCCAAAGCCCCTTTTGAGGTCTCATAATTTATCCAATATGAACCAATCCATGCCTGCTGCTATGCAGAAAAAGAAGCAATCACCAGAGAAGGGGACTATGCTTTTGCCTGAGTCTGCTCTGTATACTCAATTACTTGATTTTGAGGCTCAGGTGGATACTGCTTTGGCCAGGAGGAAGTTTGATATACAGGAGGCTAGGCTCCCTCCCCATGTTCAAAAAACTCTTCGTGTTTATGTGTTCAATACCTTCTCAAATCATGCCAAAATGGATTCTGAGAATCAGGCAAATGAATCTTCATGGTCTCTCAAGATAACTGGAAGGGTTCTGGAAGATGGTATGGATTCCATGTCTGGAATTTCACAGAGATCGAGTCCTTCGTTCCCAAAGTTCTCTGCATTTTTCAAGAAAATTACCATACTTTTGGATCAAAGCATTTATCCTGATGATCATGTCATTGTATGGGATAGTGCTCGTTCACCTACCCAACAGGATGGTTTTGAGGTGAAGAGGAAAGGAAACAAAGAGTTTACTGCAGTGATTGGAATAGAAATGAATTATACACCTGAAAAGTTTGTGGTTTCATCACAACTGTCTAAACTCTTAGGTATTGAGTTTGGGACTCGTCCAAGAATAATAGCTTCTCTTTTTAACTATGTGAAGTCGAGGAAGCTACAGTGCCCAAATGACCCTTCGTCTTTCTTTTGTGATCCTTCTCTACAAAGGGTGTTTGGGGAAGAGAAGATGGATTTCGCCTTGGTTTTTCAGAAGTTAGCGCAGCATTTGTCACAGCCGCAACCAATACGTCTGGAGCATAACATCAAGCTTTCTGGATATGCTCCAGCTGAAACTGCATGTTATGATATACAGGTTGATGTGCCTTTTCCTCTGGAAAAAGACAAGTCTACATTCTTGTCAAGCCTTGAGAGCCAAAAGGAGATTGAAGCTTATGATGAGGCTATTTGTGTTTCCTTAAAGAAGATCCAAGAGCATCGGAGAAGACGGGCTTTTTTTCTTAGTTTTAGTCAGTCTACAGTAGACTTCATTGATACTTTGATTACTTCTCAAAGCAAGGATTTGAAACTTGTTGCTGGAGATGCCAGGCATAACATTGAAAAGGAACTTCGTTCTGAATTCTACAATCAACCATGGTAAGTATTATGATTGACCTTTTTCTTTTTTTGTTGTAAGGTATGTATACATAATACACTTGCTTTGTACGGTTGTGACCCGAATGTGAGTATTAACTTACTAAATTTGTGAGTTTGGTATTGACAATCATACACAAAAAAATTGCATCTATACTACAGTTATGTTAGACACAACGTGACACTTCATAAAAAACTTGGACATTTCAGATTTTTTATGTGTCACGCTTGTCCTTTCTTAAGTGCCCACTTGTAGGAAATTGTAATACAATACCATACTCACTAAGAAAATGGTGCATGGATTACTTATAACACAGAGAAATACAAGTTATATGAATGCAGGGCTAACAATATTCTTCAATACTTTTTTGTCAAAATATTTTCTGATTTGTTTGTGTTCTTTTTTATAATATTTCAAGGGTCGAGGATGCTGCTATTCGTTACTTGAACCGCAAAACTGCTGGAAGTGATGCTCTTGGACGCAACTAAGAAAACATTAGAGGTCGAGTTTCTATTTTGTTTTTCCTAACTACTCGATATACTTTCTTTTCATAGTCCTTGTTAGGGAACAGAGTTTGAGTACCCAAGATGAGAAGTAGAAGAAAGGAAAGAATGTAGGAACAAAGAAAATGACTTTTAGGTAGTGAAAATCAAGGGGAGTGTGATCAGAAATTCTACAGAATTTCAGAAAATATGTATCGATCCATGGATTTTGGTTAACCCTGGCTCATTTTGAGTCCTCCAAGTCATGTTCTGGCTTCTAAGACCGACCTATGTTTGAGAAGGTTGGATTAACATTTTAAGAAATATAAAAAACTAGCCTAAAAAGTCTCTGATAAGAAATGTTTATCCAATGAGGGATAGTTTAATTAAAGTAATAGAGGAAGACTGAAGACAATATTTAAATATCATCAAAATTAATTTATTTTACTGAATTTATTACCTTTTTCTTATTTTTGATTGAGGGATAAATATAATCAATTCCATTAGGTGATATAAAGCTTTGTTGCTATTGCCATTGTAAACGATATTGCATTAGCCAAGATTTAAATTTATGTTATAGTCAAACTCCTATAATGCTGTGGTAGCCATGTCTGCATAGAGGAGCTTGTGGCTAACACGTGAAGGAGTGAGTAGATTTAAATTATATAAATTTTATATAGATATAGGTGGAGACTCATATAATATAACCTCCGAGGCTTTGATCTAACAGCTCGAGAATTAAGGTAGAACCATTGGTGGGCTTGTCATGTATATTGTTACTTTTTACTATATATAAGAAGATGCAATGCAGTAACAAGGATATGAAAAAGCAGTACTCAAAGATTTCCCTTCCTATCTCACTCTTAGGAGGTAACCATTCCTGGCATCAAATGCTGGAATAGCTGTGTTTATAATTTACCCTTTATCAGCTTGGTGCTTTCATTCCCTCCACTATGACCAACACAAACCAAATCCACACTGACGCCTAGGTCCATGCTCTTGCCATCTCAAGGACTTAGTGCTAAAGTTACCACCTTTACTCACTCTCGGTTCGAGCTCATTCCAATTAATATCCAAGCCATGTTGGCTTGGTCTACCCCTAATTCCTTAAAATCATTGCGTGACTTCCTTGGAGTTTGGAGTTATTGGTTTTTACCGTAGGTTCCTAAAGGATTTCTTCTACACTGCCTCCCCTTTAATCAACCCATGCCTAGTTTGCTTTTGAACATCAAGCACGCCATGACCCACCCGGGCTCGGGTGAGTCCCCTTTTATCCTTGAAATAGATGCTTCAGGTACTGTTATGGGACACTTAACTAACAATAATACCATTGCCTTTTTCAGCAAATAGTTTTTCCCAAAACTCTTCTACACTTGAACTTATATCCGAGAACCTTTTGCCATCACCACAGTAGTCAAACATTGGCCTTACCTCTTGGATTACCCTTTCACCATTCTTACAGACCACCAAAGCCTGAAAAGATTGATGAGCCAAGATCCTCAGTTGACTTAAGGCTAATTTCCAGGGGAAAGGTATGAAACCAAAATATACACCACTTTAATTTTGAATGCTCTTATTGCTTGCACTCCAAATATGTTTCCAAGAGGACTCTGGCCTGTTCCATCCAAATTAGTTCCCCCTTGGGCACCATGGGAAGATTTGGCCCTTGATTTCATTACAAGACTTCCATCATCACTTGTCTCCATTGCAATCTTAATAGTGGTTGAGCTCTTCTCCAAGGGAACACATTTTGGCGCTTTACCCACTTACCTTAGTGCACACAAAATAGCTCACATTTTCATTGACCTTGTTTGCAAGCATCATGGTTTCCCAAGAGTCTTCTGTTGGATCACCCACTTGGTTTTTGTGAGTAATTTCTGGCAACAAATTTCAAAGCTCAATTGTGCTAAATTGCACATGAGCATAACCTATCACCCTCAAACTGATGCTACAACACCTCCTACCATTCCCCATTAGTTACCACTGCTCTAGCTTTCCATTGTTTCCTCCTCGAACTTCACTGTCTCCCATTAGCTACTCATTCTGGAATGAGAGAGACCAAAATCTTTATAGGGGTGCAAGAAGTTTGGCCCTTACAAATTGCTTTTCACACTGCCTTTTTCCTCTTTGAATCGACCTCTTTTGGTCAAAACATTGTTCACAACAACTAGTTTATGTTGTATAAACTTCTTTGTCAATTAATTAAATAATTTAATTCTATTTCTTGCCTTTTATATAAGAAGCAAATGAGTATTTTTTTTTGTCCTAAGAAACAGAGTCATTTTCATATGTAATAATTGCTAATTTACTCTTATACTCTTAATTTAATGTGAATATATATAAATGGGTGATCAGTTCTTTGTATAAGTGGATGTATTTATTGATTTATTAACAATATAAGTCGCACTCATTGGCAAAAAAATTCCTTCAGCTATATAGTGTCAATACATATAAGCACTACTTAAATTATGTAATTTTATGAGGTATCTTCGGAATAAAATCGAAAAAATTGACATTATTAATTAAAATTAACTACTTACCTATTTTTATGATTTTTTTTCCCAAAAGTAATACTATTTAAAAGAAAAAAAAAATCCCCAAATGGATCCAGAAACAATTTATTTCCCAAGATGGATTGATTTAATGTAGACGGTGAATTCCCACCTCTATTTGGTGTCTCGGGGGATGAAAACCCTACAGGAATTTGGCTCCCCGAGCACGGAATTATTGGGGTTTGTATTTTTTTTTTTTGTTTAAAGGGGAGGGGAGAAAAATTAAAAAAAAAGTAAAAAAATAAAAATAAAATAAAATAAATTTGATATTAGGGTAAAAATAAATTGAAATAATTAATTAATAATGTGTAGAATAAATTTTAATTGGTTTGAGAGAGGGAAGAAAATAAAAATTTATTTAAGGGTGAAGAAAATTTTATTTTGTAATATTGGTTTTGTAAAATAATTTGGAAATAGATTTGTTGTTATTATAGGAACGGTGTTTGTATAAAAATTGGATGAAAGATAGAAGAAATTAAAAAGATATTGTGGATGTTTATTATTATTGATGAAATAAAATGTTGAAATGATTTTAAAAGTCCAGTACGAAATATAAAATGAGTTAAAATATAAAGGGAATACGTTAATGATAAAATAATTATATAGAAAACAAATTTAAAATAATTAATTAAAAGTGTTCCAAGTTAAATTTTAATTTGATTTGAGAGAAGAGAAAAATAAAAAATATTTTCAGGATGACAAAAATTTGGTTTTGTAATATAATTTATAATTAAGTTCGTTATTATTATAATGATTTGTACATAAAACGAATGAAATGTCGAAGAATAATTAAAAAATTTATAACAATATTATTATTATTGTTGATATGATTGTTATTTAAAAAATCATTAAGAAATATAAAATGAGTTAAAATGTAAAGTTCAATTTTGAACTTTATATTAAAGAAATTTTAAAGTAATGTTAGTGTAATTAGGTGAGTAAAATATTATATATATATATATATATATATATTAAGTTGAAATTTGATTTGGAAGGAATTTTGAAGAATTGAAATTTTGTATACAACAATAGTGATATTAGTATTCGTAATAGTAACCAGTTTTGCAAGGATAACATCGTATCTTATATGATAGGTTGCGCCATGGTAATTATTGTTACAATGATATCTTGATATTGGAATCAAAGTGTGACGATTATGAAGTCATTTGGATCAGAGCAAAAAATTGTGAGGTTAATTATCGAAGTAGGTTGGAGGTATATGTTGCATATAAGTGTTAAGATCTGCAAATAAGTTAGAGAAAAAGATTAATGTCTTTTATTGTGCATATTATTGTGCATAGTAGGTTGTGGTATATGTGTCATTAATTATTCAATTGTGAAAGAATAATGGTAAGGTTTGTCATGTTGTTACTGTAATTGGTTGTAGTTGGGAATCTTAGCTCGGGTAATGATTTTTTTTTTTGTCTATGGATCTTGTATTTGTTGAGAGATGCTATCCTCTAAAATAGTTAGACAAAATGATATGTTGATCATTAAAACTTTTAATCTTTTAACATTAATCAAGAGTGTTTATTTGATAAAGAATAATTAGTTAAGTCAGGAGTGACTCGAGTCAAGAATGCATATTATGTTAGGAGGGACTAAAGTCAAGACTACTCAAGGGAGTAGTTAGGAGTGGTTAGGTGTCTAAAAAATATTTGACTAAGTCAGAAGTGACTAAAGTAAAGAATATTCATTAAATCAAAAGAATACTCAAGAGAGTAGTTAGGAGTTGTTAAGTGTCAAGAGAATATTCGGTTAAATTAGGAATGGTTGGAGTCAAGAATACTCACTAAGCCAGGAGTGGTTGGAGTTAAGAATAGTCAAGAAAGTATGCAGGAGTGGTTTGAGTCAAGAAGAGTCAAGGGAGTAGTAGCTAGGAGTGGCTAGATGTCCAAAGAAACTCAGTTAAGCTAGGAGGGGTTGGAGAATACTCATTAAGTAAGGATTGGATGGAGTTAAGAATACCCAAAAGAGTAGCCAAGAGTGACTAGGTGTCCTAAACATACTTGGTTAAGTTAGGAGTGAATGAAGTCAACAATACTCAAGGGAGTAGTCAGGAATGGCCACAAGCCCAAAAAAATACTCAAAATGCACTTCGTAACACTAAGTTGTCTAGCGAACCTCAATCTGTTGATTAAGAACTAGATGTACTAGTATAAATTACAGTGTGTATTTTTCTCTTCCGTAATCTATGTACATGACATGTTATTATTGTTTGTACTAACCTAGGAAGGAGATAATGTGAAAACGCGTATTTAATTATTATACATAAGATTTTAACTCGCATTAGTCATGATCTATCACACGTAAAAAATATAATATGATAATTTGTGATCGTTACAGAAAAATAATTTAATGAAGTTGTGTCTGATATGATGCATCAGATGAAAGAGTTACAATCATGTCTTTCTAAACCAAAGTATTGTTTAAGTACTATCAATCATACAATATTTGCAAAAAGTTTTTTAAACTTGATAAAAACACAATTCAATAATCTCTTCTTGTATTTTTCCTGTTTTCACAAGTAACATTGCGATTAATGCATTATTTAGAAGACATACCTTATTTTCAAAAATGGGAGCCCAAAGTCTTGGATTTAATTTCGATACCTGAATTGTATGCTAAGACTCTTATTTCTTCTCCACCTATACTAGTTATCAATGTATGGCACAACGAGGTTTTATGTATTTTGGGGTACTTGTTTAAAGAAGGAGAAATTTATAAAGACTCTATGTTTGCTTAAAGAAATATTCTTTTGGTCCCACATGAGGAAAGATGTTCAAAGGAATTGTTATATATGCATATCATGTTTACAAGTCAAGTCTAAAATAATGTATCATAGACTTTACACTCTTTTGTCTGTTGCTTATGCTTTCTCGAAAGATATAGTACGAATTTTGATCATAGTTTGCCCATAACTCAAAGGGGCTTTGATTCCATCTTTGTGTTGCTTATGCTCACTCGAAAGATATAGTACGAATTTTGATCATAGTTTACCCATAACTCAAAGGGGCTTTGATTCCATCTTTGTGGTAGTGGACTGCTTTAACAAGATGACACACTTTATACCTTTCACAAAGTATTTATACCTTCCACAAAGTAGATAATTTAAGCAACATAACTAAACTCTTTTTAGATATGTGGTTAAACTTCAAAATAATAATGTTTGATAGAGATATTAAATTCATTAGTCATATTTTAGAACTTTTTGGGGGGAAGGCTAGGAACTTAGTTAAACTTTTCTACCACTTGTCATCCCCAAATTGTTAGGTAGACAAAGGTAGTAAACTGGTCTCTATCCACTATGTTAAGGGCATTCTTAAAGGGTAATTACAAGTCTTGGGATAAGTATCTTTCCTATATTGAGTTTGTATATAATAGAGTAGTCCATAAGATTATTGGATCTCTCCTTTTAAGCCTGTGTATGGTTTTAATCCCTTACACCTTTGGACTTGATACCTCTCCTACCATTAATGATTTCGTCCATAAGAAAGGGGTATTTAAGGCTAATTTTGTAAAGAAACTACATGAGAGTGTTAAAACTCAAATACAACATCAAACAATGAAATACACAAAACATAACAATAAGGTGAAAAAAGAAATCGTATTTAAGGAAGAGGATGAGGGTTGACTTCACTTATGCAAAGACAAATTTCTTAAACAAAGAAAGTCCAAACTCAACTCCTAAGGTGATGATTCCTTCCAAGTTCTCAAGAGGATCAATGGCAATGCATATAGGTTACATTTGTCTGATGAATATAAAGTGAATCTCACTTTTAATGTTAGTGATCTTTTATCTTTTGCAGGTGGTACAAATGATGAGGCAGACTCTACAGATTTGAGGACAAATCCTTTTCAAGACCCTAAGCCAAGGGACCAACAACTAGAGCTATAGCTCGAAGGATAAAAAAAGACTAGCCCTTAATTAATCTCAGTAGGTCCAAGATACTCTCAACATGTGTTAACCCTTGTGTGTAATAAATTGTTCAGAGTTAACTTTTGGCCCAAGTAGTTTAGAACATTTGAACCTTTTATTTGTGCCAAGTAGAGTAGATGTTTGGGTTTATATTAGATCTTGTGTAGATTAGAGTAAGATTAAGGTTAGGGTAGCCTGGTTAGGGTTTCAATTGGGTTCATTCAAGTCCAAGAGAAACCCTAGCACGGTCTTAGCTTGGGAGAGACCCATGCTTCTTGCATTTTTAATACATGTTCAAATGCCAAAAACCTGAGTATACAAGTGACACTTGATCCATTTCATGCATCATAATTTTAAAAATTCAAATTTGAATTTCCATCTTCTTCCTAGCCATGCCTGACTAAAAAAGTTATAAATAGAACTCTTGATGCATTGTAATAATTACTTCATTGTAATAATCACTTGTGAATGAATATAATTATGAGATATAAATTGCACCTCACTTAAGTCTCCTATAATTAAACTCTTGACACATCATATTATTATTACTAGCTATCACTCTCTATTAGAAGAATTGAAATCTTCCTTTTTAATCATATTTTCTTTTCCATTTATAAGGTTCAAATTTCAGATATTGCTTAAGAGGATTAAATCCAATATCATTTGGATTAGCTATATGTTGACACTTGTGAATTATTTCATTTTTTGTATTGAATATAAATTGCATGAAAATAGTTTAGACGGATAAAATAGTTCAAACAAACTTTTCCATAAAGATTTCTAAAATGAGAAATAAAATCATTTTTTTCATAAACTAAAATTAACTTATTCACATAGTAAAAACAAAAAATTAAAGAAATTACATGAAATAATTTCCCTTATACATAAGTTTTATAATTATGATGCAACATGAATCAAGCAAAATTAGAAAGAAAAATCCTAGTAACTAGACGAAAGGAAGTGGACGATCCATTAGTTTGAGATTATGACCCTTCACTTTTTCATTAAGAAGAGGATCATTCATGAAAACAGTTACACTGATATTTTCTTGGCCAAACTTTAAATTCAAAATTTGACCATCACTATTTACTTTACTTAAATAGTTTGCTCAAAATAAAAAGTTATAATACGATTTAGATAAAAAAAAAAAACTAAAATACTAACGAAAACTAATTTTAACGAGATGCATCTAATTTTTTTTTTCCACATACAAACTAGACCACTACTAATTCCTCTTATTTTATCCTTTTCTTTTACTTTGAAACAAAAATATTTTGGGATTTGGATAAGAACAACAATAACAATATCACTGAATTGTGGAAACGAAAAGGAAGAGAAGAATTATAATATATTATCAAATCAGTTTATTGAAAAGTGAATGTCCCAATCGTTGTCAGCTAGCTCAACAATAAATATCCTACTCATCATCCTCTCAGTGTAAGGAAAATATAAATCTAAATGGTGACTTATAAAATCAATCATTGTTGTTAAGATAAAAAAAAAATCAATCATTACATAACAAAACTAAAAGGAGATTTTTTTTTTTGTCCATTAAAATTGTACAAAAATTAATTATTTATTTTCCAAGGGAAAAAAGAAAATTCAATGAAATAAATAAATAGCATTTAATTAGTCTTTGGTTTTGTATTTATAAATTAGTCAAATTATTTGCATAAATTTTCTCATAGATTTTTTTAACTTGTTTTAGTTCTTATCCTACTAAAATAGATTCAAATGTGTGTGTATATATAAACTAAAATATGTTTGGACAAGGTTCTTAATAAGATTTTCAAGCAAAAAGAAAAAAATGGAACGAGTTTAATTTTAAATCAAAATTAGTTTATGTATAAATTAATGTGTAAAAAAAATATTGTATAATTCTTTTAATTTTTTAAAATGTGCATAAATTAATTTTATTATTACTTCTCTTACATAAATCTCTTTTGAGAAATTTATCTAAGTATATAAAATATTGCGAATAATGTTTTAAAACATATGGAAAAAGGTAATTAAAATAACACATCATCACAAAAATATCAATAATATGACCCTTTTTTCGGTTAAGAAAAAAAATAACAATATCTAAAAAAAATCAACCATTCCTAGAAAATGAAGTAATGTTAGAAAGCTCCTATGGCGCATGATAGCACCGCACACCATTATCAGCAATAAGAGTGGTATGTCGGATGAGGACGTGTGACGAAAATATGATATGGAGTTTGGATAAGCTCAGTGATTAGTCACTATACAAGGTAGGACAAGACAATGCGACATTACGTGTAAAACAAACACTTCATCACACAACATCTACCCTCATCGTGTTCCTCCACGTTTTCCCAAGTCAACGAACTGAGTTCCCGGTTTTCAAATCAAGCGGTGCTGATGTTTGGTGTATAGGAAGTAGGTTGTGAAGTGTTAGATTATGTGTTGTTGTGTTGAGCTATTTATGGGGATGTGTAAAGATTAGTTTTTGAGCATTGGGGTTAGAGAGAGAGAGAGTGAGAGTGAGAGTTATGGTGACAATGGAAGAGAGTCCACGGAGCCCAGAGGCGAAGGTGGGGTTGCGAGTGGAGGATCTGTGGGACGTTCAGGAGCCACAGCTGAGTCCTGATGAGAAGCTCAATGCGTGCTTTGAGAGCATCCCTGTCTCTGCCTTCCCTCTACCTCCTTCAAATCAAGGTTCTCATTCCGCTCATATCAGTTCAGTCATCAATTTTCACCAACTTTTTTGAAAAAGGGTGACTGGGATTTTGCCTGATAAGCAATTGTACTTGTCTGTAGTTTTTTTTATGCAGTTTAAAAAAGTTATAATTTTTAAAGGCTTGATTCTTAGGGATGAAACCCACATGAAAATTAATCTCTAGTATTTGATGACAAACTAACTACCAAGTGTTTTGGACTGGTGAACACCGAGTGTTTGGATCAACTGACACGAACAGAAGGCTTGTAATTCTACAGGGCCCTAGCAGGAATGGCTTCGGTAGTGAGAGATATCTGTGATATTTTGAAATGATTTTGGGCTGCTAATGTGACGTTGATGCCTATTTCATCTTGTAGTATTTCTTGGAGTCTGATATAGCATGCCTCTTTCAGTTTCAGCCACAAAATGTAACTATTTTTGGTTTGTGTCTTTAGAAATTGAGATAAAATCAGATACTACTCTAGCAGAAGCAGTGAAAATACTTGCACAACACAACATTCTCAGTGCACCAGTAGTGGATGTAGATGCACCTGAAGATGCTAGTTGGATCGACAGATATATAGGAATAGTCGAGTTTGCTGGAATTGTTGTATGGATTCTACATCAGGTTGGTATGTCAATTTGATTAAGTAGTTATCCACTTGATTTCAACCTTCTACTTCTCCCCTCTCCAACAGAAAAAAGTTGTCATATGAAAAATGAGGTGTAAATAACATATTTGTGGATTTAATTTAGTAAAGCTCAGAAGTGAGAAATTTGGTAGAGGAAGCAAGAACATGCTAAAAGGACTGTTTAATTGAGTCTAGTGCAAGTATCATGTTTAATATCATTTCAATATTCTGGTGGGGTGATGTGAATTTTGTTTCTCGGTTCTGGGTAGAAAGCTGATTTGATAGTTTCTTCGATGCTAGATGTTCAATTCGATCATGTACTATTTTTAAAATGATGTGTTTCCTTGTTGATATCGAAGTGATTTTTGTGGATGCTTTTTTGACAATGGATGTTGTTGACAGTCTGAACCCACATCTCCTAGGAGTCCATCCAATGGATCTGCTATTGCGGCTGCTGTGAATGGAATAACTTCTGCTTTTGAACATGAAGCCTTAGGCCTTGAATCTGCCATGACAACTTCAGGAAATTTTTTTGAGGATCTGACTTCTTCTCAACTTTATAAGAATACCAAGGTTGTGTGTTGGCCTTATCAATGCAAAATAAGAAGCGATTTTGTTTTAATTGGTTATAATTAATTTATATCAGTAACTAATTGTTTAGCAAACAGGTTCGTGACATTTCAGGGTCATTCCGCTGGGCCCCCTTTCTCGCTTTGGAGAGATCAAACTCATTTTTGACCATGCTTTTGCTGCTTTCCAAGTACAAGATGAAGAGTGTTCCTGTTGTAGACTTAGGTGCTGGCCGAATTCAAAACATTATTACACAGTCTTCTGTAATTCACATGCTGGCAGAATGCGCTGGTCTTCAGTGGTTTGAGAGTTGGGGAACCAAGAAGCTATCTCAAGTTGGTCTTCCCATCGTGACACCAAATCTTATTATAAAGGTAAGCTTATGATCATAAACATTTTTTACAGGAGAAGAAAATAATAAGATAAAATAAATTGAGATTTTTTTGCATTAGTTAAAGTCTGTATGTGCAATTAAATTTTGTAGAGGTTCTTTTCATTTAACTTCAACAAAAGCTGAAGTGGAAATGTTGATATTATATTTATCAACTTTGTACAGGTTTATGAAGATGAACCAGTGCTTCAAGCATTTAAACTGATGAGGAAAAAGAGGATTGGGGGGTTGCCAGTGATGGAAAGGGGTGGCAGCAGGGCAATTGGTAACATAAGCCTTCAAGATGTTCAATTCCTCCTAACTGCCCCAGAAATCTACCATGACTATAGGTTTTTCATCACTTTTGATCTGATAGACAGGAACTTCTTTTTTCCCATATTTACATGCTAATTTATAAGTTCTCACTATGACAGATCTATTACAGCAAAAGACTTCCTGACAGCCGTCAGAAGCTACTTAGAGAAGCATGAAGGGACCTTTACAATGTCAGGTGAACTGATTACATGCAATAAGGATTGCACAATAAAAGAACTGATTCAACTGCTTGACCATGAGAAGATTCATAGGGTCTACGTTGCTGACAATGATGGGAATCTTGAAGGACTGATCACGCTGAGAGATATCATCTCAAGGCTAGTGCATGAGCCCCGTGGCTATTTTGGTGATTTCTTTGATGGGGTTCTCCCGATGCCTCCAAACAGCAGGGTCTGACATGCATCAAGGAAGAATGACTTCTAATGCATCAGTAACAAATTGATCATGTTTCCCATCATAGCTGACGACAAGATCTTAGGGCAAGACCTTTGTAACAAGCAATTTGCACTTTGCAAGTTTCTTGGTCTCATTTTGAGTTAGGTGAAACTGTGAAATGTGAAATTGTGTAAATTCTGACGCAATAATCGGGAGTTTTGGTAACATTTGTTCTTATAAACAAGTTGATAGTTTTGTTTATCAAAACAGCAATTATACAGAAAAAGAAAAAGCCTAAATCAAATCAAACTGAAATCAAAATCAGCTTTAAATTTAACCACTATATTTGACTGGTATTACATTGTGCTTAGGACTATCAAATATACATGAGTGACAAATTAGAGAGCTGTGAACCCAAAATCGCTAAATGGGTGGCGCAGTGGTTTAGGTATCCATATGGTACAGAGGGTAGTAGCAGTCTTATCACCAAAAGCTGAGAGGCCGTTTCCAATATCAAAGCACAGCTCACGAGTGAACCTTACATCTGAATTACATTAAAATTATGTATTAAAAATCTCACACGTTTCCAGTTGAGCTCCTCCATGGAGTCATTTTAACCTCTGAAAGAAGAAAAGGAGACAAAGATTTCAGCTTAACTCAAATTATGCAAAAGCATAGATACTCCTACAACCATTTCATCAGATACCTACAAAAAGTTACAATAAAAAAATTGGGTACTTCATTTGAAACTAAAAGAATAGTGTTCATGTACAGTGTTGCAATTCCTGGGCTTCGATAAACTGCATTGAAACTCTTTCACAATCATTATTGTCTGCAAGATGATAGAGAAACTAAAACAAATAGCCATCTATGAATATTAAAATAAAATAAAACTATAAATTATAATAATGAATTATTTTGTCTTTTCAAATCTATTAATATATTTATGTTGTTATTACATATAACCCTCTCTAAACGATATATTTAATTCAATAAATTCTTTCAGGTATTAGAGCATTGTGAAGCTTATTTGATTGATGAATAACATAAGTATCTAAATAGGTTTAATTCTAAAAGGGCTAAAGATTTAACTTCCATATGTACAAATCATCTATCTTCTAAACAAAAGTTAAAGTTATGAAGACATTGGTGGAGGTGAATAAAATCCGCTTGAACGGGCGCGGGCTCTTGAAGTTTGCTAGTATTTCTCTAAATGAACCGGAATTGAAAGAAATCTTTCAAAGATCATAGAGAAAGAAATGATGAGATTTGCCAGATCGATAGCAGCTTTATTTGCATAAGAGGTGGTGAACTTCTTGGAATTCCAAGATCTATTACGCTGACTTTGGGAGGAATTTTAGTACAACACCAATTTTCATGTAACCACAGGTGCTAATCCATTTCAGGAGGTCTAAGAAAGAAAGCCTCTATTCCATTCAGTGGGTTGTGAGTTAAAGAAGATGAGGCACTAAAACAGCTCAAAACATCATTTATCCAAGACTCAATAACAGATGAAACAGTATGTTAATGAGAAGTGCTAGGAATAAAATTTTGTGAAAAGAAGTTGCAAGAACAGTTATTGCAGAAAGGAACTGCTTTGTAAGGAAGTTATTGTGAGAAGGGAAAGTTGTGTTCCTATGTAGTTATACTCCGTTATATAGGAAAAAACAATTTTGTCAGATGTGAGAGGGGAGAAGTAATCTCTGCAGGAGCCTTGGCTTTAGCTTTGTATCTAAAACAGTGCATTGTTGAATTCAATAAAATTCCCCTTTTAAATTCAGAATCATTGTTTATGTTCATGCTCTTTCCATCTAGTAAAATAAGACTATTGATACTAGACCAATTAACTTGACCCTCAAGTGTCCTATTCTAACCAACAAGCAAAATCAATATCCTCTCATTCTCTTATAATTGCAGAAAGACTATTTTATGCATGTGAAGAAAATGCAATTTGACTCAAGTTTACTGATGATGACCATGAAACACAGGTAGTTCAGCATGTTAAATTTCTCCAACTTTTTCTCATTAAGAAGCATACTGTGTAAATCTAAAAGCAAAATGCAACAATTTAGTCAAACATACCATTCCTTGCAAAGCAGCTTCTAAGAAACTCCTTTGGTTTACTGGTGCTAATGCCCATTTAGTGCCTCATCCTAACATATAGCGAGATCATAAGAAAACAACAAAATAAAATTCAACCTGGATAAAAGAACTAACTTCAGTATAATGTTTACCATGGTAGAAAACTGGTCTCTAATACAGTGCATGGCTTTCAGCATCATATCCATAGAATCTGCAGCCAACTGGAACTTCACATCTTGCACTCCCGAGTGAAATGGAGCATCATTTTGAAGCTGAAAAGGAAACAGTTAAAACAATAAAATCACATAAAACAACATTTGATTAGTTTACATACAATACATATGCATATACAATAAAGCCAGAACACTTGATTGATACGCACATCTGTTACTTCTCACTTGTCTTTAAAGTCAAGTGCAGCACAAAATTCAAGAGGCGGTATTTACCTTCAAATCAATAACCGCTGCAGGGTCTGCTGATCCTTTCTCCAGATTTGCCATATTCCATGTCATCGCCTTTAATCTAGGCACAATATTCTTCAAAACAATACAGTTTACATTTTTAATATCAGATTAAAGTACCCAATTGAGCTCACATTCACAAAGTATACAGTAAAATAACTTACCTGATCTTTCATCACATCTTCTTGCCACTCTCGCTGAAACTTCTGCAACAAAAGTGTCAACAGTTTTTGCAATTCAGGCAGAACTTCACAGGGAAACAGCTTTGGAATAACCTCCTTGGAAGTATTCTCATAAACACACCTCCTGATTAACATTCGGAGGCAAACCAGAAGCTGCAGATAGTGTTAAAATTATATTCTGTACCATAATAAGGATTTCTACAGAAAAAAACTTCAAGATAAGCATCTGTAGAAGAGAAAAATAAAAAGAAAAAAAAATTGTCTTTTTCGATAACTTTAAATTATATCATACAAAGTTAAAATAAAAAAGCTTAAAAAATAAAAAAAAATCTAAAAATTAACTTTTATATAAACTAAATTAGCTTATAGATTAAAAAATTTAATTTTTCATTTGAAGTTTCTCCGAACATAACCTAGATCATTACTACTACTGCTATGCATCCATAAACATATTCCCTATGGAAGAGAGAGTACTGGGTCGAGATCAGATTCATTGTGTAGTTGAAGCATGTCTTGGATGATGCATCGATCAGAAGTGCCAAGACCACACTTTCGAGTTCTCCAAAGGGCTTGAAGAATGTATTCTATAGATTCTTTGGAATTTGCCCTCATCAGCACCGGCAAATGACCCCATATAGTTTGCTCCATCAACCACCACTGTATCGGAAAATATGATATGCAAAGTTTACCATCTGCAACATTTATGAACCCTATTCTCAATGCATTTTAAGAAGAAAAAAAAAACAATAGCAATTGCTATATAAAAGTAATAGAATTTTTCTAGTATTATATGTTGTGAGAAATCAAGTGATTTGTCCTATATCGTAATATTCAAATGTATATATAATTTCTTTTAATATTTAGATTTTTTTACTTTTTATTTTATAACATAATTAAAAATAAAAATATGAAAGTTATATATTAAAAATGTCTTTAAGTATTCTTATAGATATAGATATTTTATTCTACAATTTTCAAATATTAAAAATATAAATATTATATATATATATATATATATATATATATACATATATATATTATTTCACAAATCTAACTAGATTATATTATAAATAACTAATATTCAAAATATTTAATAATTTTTTATGGGTCAAATTTTAACATATTATAATAAAATATCTAAAATCAATTCTTAATAATAACTAACCAACAAACAAATATTCAACAACACAATTTTATACAGATTTAAAAGTTAAATATTATATATATAAATATTAAAAAATTAAAAATTCAGACAAGACTAATCCAATAGTTAGTTGTCCTCTGATTCAACCTATTTATCTGGTTGGATTATATTTCTTATTTGAACTTCAACTTTGTAAGATCATCACCTCTAAATTACTAGATTAATTATTTAATTTATATATACTTTATTTTTGAGTTAGAAAGAAATTGTATATGATTTTTTTAATTGATTAAATTCATATTATAAAATTATATATATATATATATATATATATTAAAAATTTAGTATTTTATTTGATAATGTATTAACAACAGTAAACTGACTAATATATCTTTAGAAAATAGTAAAATTGGATAAGATAAAAATAATATTTATAATATTTTAAAAATTATTTTTTATAATCAATACATTTTAGGTAATTTTGGCAATTTTTACAGTTTTAAAGGAATTTTTTGGCAAAAATTTTGCAAAATTATCAATGCCATAAAAAAAATTAAACGAACACTTTTTTAGCCCGAATTATTATATGTAACTTGTAAAAGTATATTGGAACTAATGGTAAAATTATTTTATCAAAACTATTCTAACAACAAAATACAAATTATATATTATATATATTAAATATTAAATTTATATTAATTCCTTCTATTATCAATACATAAATTCTATCAAAGCAATGACAGAGAAATTAAACTTTTTTTAATGATTTATCTATGTTTTATTATATATTTTTCTTATTCATTTAAAATTTTAAATATGTATTTTATTTGTAAATATTACTAAACAGAATATAAAGTTTTTAATTACCACAAGTTTTAAATAGTTGTCATATTAGAAATAATTAAACATGAGATAAAAGATAATATAGATATATAAATTTTTTTATGTAGATGCTCTAAGTCGAAAAATTCAACATGCATAATAAAAAGAATTAGATTTAATAGAATTATTCTAACACTTTTTAACTATGAAACGAAGATATGATGGTCTATAGGTAAGGGTGTTAAAAATCTAAACTGAAATTTTAGAATAAATAAAGGAACCTTTGTTGGAAGAAAAAGTTGAAAAAAATAGAAGGATTTGCATTGTGAAATATTCAATATAATATTATGTTGATTAAATGCAAATTGTTATAAATAAAAATATATTCACATTTTTGTAATTATTTGAAGATATATTATATCGGTTAAAAATTGATATAAAAAATATTATACAATATAGTTGTAATCAATAATTATTATAGAAAGTGGTACAGGAAGTCTTCTTTAAAAAAATGAAAAATTATTAGGTGTGTCACTTATTATATTAGTTGTTACAATAACTAATGTAATATACAGTATATGTTTAAAAAAAATAAAAAAAATATTCAACAGACTACTTAATACATTGATTTTTATAGAAACTAATGTAATATGGTAGATTTAGGATCAATTACATCAGTTATTTGGAAAATCGATGTAATATAGATAAGACTCCAAAATTAAATATCGCATTTCAACCCAACGTTGATTTTATTCCTCTTCTTTCTCACAAGCATGATTATAGGTGAAATAGCATGGCATGTGTGGGCCATGTTGCCTAATTCTTACAATTGAATGTGATGTGAGCATGACATAAGTTACCCGTAGCTAGTTTATGCACCTAGCAATTTTCATGTTTCAAGATTAAGAAATTAAATTCAAACAGAAAATTCAAAGGCCCAATACATGGCACATCAAACCTAAACTACATTGTACAAGATGGTATGATCGTATTTCATCACAAATCCTCTTCAAAAGGGAGATGATGATAAAAGACTCTCAAGAACAAGACCAACTACTAGAACTATGGGCAAGAAAATACATGAGGAGTGGAACTCAGAGAGATTCAACAGAGCAAAACTCTTATCAACTTAGGTTAAACTCTAGTATGTAAACTACTATACAATGTATAAATAAATTCATTGTAAAAAAGAGTAGAATGTAGGATTTTTCATTTGGCCATGTATTTAGGCCTTTAAGGTTGGTCACTTGCAACATTAACCCTAAAAGAGAGGTAGTGTGTGCCTAGCTTCTTTGTAACACGAGACAACTCTTCATTGGTGAAGATTGATGTTAAGTCAAAAGACGAAATAATCTCTTACGAAATAATCTCTAAGACGATATCATAATAGTAATATGATTTTTGATGATAACAAACACTATAAGAAAACTTGAAAAATATATGATAAGTTCACGTGAACGAAGAAAAAAAAAACATAAACAGGAGGTGTAACTGATCAGGCGATACACGTTGAGAGATACAATACATAAACAATCACACAAGACTGAAGGGATGAAATGATACAATGGTTAGATGATGGTACAAAAGATAATGTATTAGATGTTAAGCTGCATAAGACTGTCATCCCAAAATTTTTAAACATAATATTATAAAAATATATAATTATTTAGCAACTTGAAAATATAAAATAGTCAAAAATATATCATCTGATAAGATTTTCAAAGAAGATATGATTTATACTAAGGAAGAGATATCATGGGATCAGATGAAAGACTATTAGCCTACAATGAGATAAACGCTATTGAAAGAAGTCAAAAGTAAAAAAAAAAATCGATAAGATGATTTCAAGTCACTAGACGATATTAAATTCAAATGTTAGAATGAAAGGTTCAAAGCCATTGGACGTATAAGGCGAAGAGTTTGTCTAGTGGAAGTTTATCCATAAACAAATAATTTATGTGAAATATCAAATGGTACAAATTGAGACAGAATAAAATTGGACGAATAAGGTACCACTTGTAGAAATTAGACAAATTAATACGAGTAAATTTTCACTTTAACAAAAGATATCTCTACTTTGATACAACATATTTAACTGTTGACATAAGGACTATCTCTTACGGAATAGATATATTCTTTTGTAAATAATACTATAAATAAGTTGAATATGTGGACTCGATTTTCTACAATTTACCATGAACATATCATATCTTAGTATTTATGTCTCTATGACTAAACTAAAACTAAGTTGAAGGTTGGTTGAATTATAACTGTATAGTTACAAACAAGTAATAACTACCAATGATTTCTTATAAATAGGAGTGACTGTGAAGTCACAAATAACACACTAAAATATTACAAAAGGAAATTAAGAGAGAAACTTGTGAGAAAAGACATGTGAGGAAAACTCTGCTTGGAACTTCCCAAGATAGGGAAATGAGATATGTATATACATTGCATTTGTTTTGTATTTCTACAGGGTATCCCTAAATCCTCACTAACTATACAACTTACAATTTTTATCTAAAATCTAATTTTCTAATTTTACTCAGTTTCTTTGTAAAAATATTTCATTACTTAAGATAAACTGGTTTTATAACTTATATTTTCGATTTATGTGACATATATTGAGACTCTGAAACTTCATTGTAGAATATCATTGATAATCTTTATTAATGATTATTATTATTTTTTTTATGGTAGGAAAGGTCTTATGATCATGTTGTATCATTTTGACATATCTGTTCATTGGAGGATTTGATTTCCTTAGAGATTGAGATGAGTTGAATCGTTGATATTGAAATTTAATATGTGCATATGCTTATCAATCTTTCCTAGTCATTATCGATTATAATTTTTATTATTATCAATATTATTCTCAATGTTATATACTCTATTATGGAAAATAATATAACGAAAAAATTATGAATTAAGATATTGTAACTAAATATAATCAAAATGATAGTAATAATGAGCAAAATTTTTTCCATCCAAATGTTTGCGAATATTAGTTTTCAAGTTTCTTAGATGAAACAGAAAATAAATATTACATATGATTTGTAATTATAATATAATGACTTGAAATTTTATAAGAAATTTTTTATTGTAATTTTATTTACATGTTGATGCAATTTTATTTTTCATATATTATATATATATATATATATATATCATTTTTCTATATTCTTTTTATCCATCAACTATCATTAAACTATTAAAGAAAAACTTAAACTATATCTCTTTCTAGTTGAGTTCACCACACCTCTCATCTTAACACTGTCTTAATCCACTTCGTCTTGCCTAGTGGTTCTTACCTCTCATGCTTCCACACCATCTATCCACCTCCATTAAAGAAGATAAAATACATAAACTCCTTGTTACACATTTGGACAAACACTAACATAAAAGTTCGCAGTCTCCAAATTCAATTTCTATCAGACCATTATGATGAAAAAAATTATGAGATATCAAACACAACATTTATAAATTTGTAATACACTGAAAATCTATACAAGTCTATGTTTTTGAAAAATTTTAAAAATTACTTTCTAGAAAATGGTATTTAAAAAAATAAATGAAGATATTTTAGTAAATTTTGGCAAATATAAATAATAATTGTCTTCATCTCGATAAAAGCTCATGGCATAATCAGCCCGACCCGTTATCGAGTTCTCCATCCAGTCAGAAGTTCCTAAACAACACCTAAAATACATTCAAACACAAACAACTCTGCGCGCCGAATCCCTCACACTGAAAGTGACTGTGCCATGGCACCGCCCGATCTCCGCCGTCCGTTCAAGCGACCGCCGATCTCCGATCAAGAGAAGCGCCGGGCACAGTCTCTGCTCCGCCAGGCACAGAATCGCCAAGACGCCCAGCGCCACGCGCGTTTCTTAGTCACCACCGTCCTCACTCTCCCCTCCCAATCCCACGTACCAGAGTCCCAACCCGAACCCGAGCCCGAAACCGAACCCGAACTCACTGAAGCCGCTTCCGCTTCCGGCTCGAACTCGCCCGAGAACCTCGACGTCCTCGGAGCCTCGAAGCTAAAGGCCGCGGAAGCTCGCAAGTGGTTCGCGAAGCAGCTCATGCTCCCCGAGTGGATGATCGACGTTCCCAGCAACCTCGCCCAAGACTGGTTCTTCTCCTAACCTAAGTTTCCTCCAACCTCTCTTCTTCTCAAATTGTTGCACCTTAACCGAAACTCCATTTTGTTGTATTCAGGTTCGTCTTCGCTCGCCCTTCCGGAAAACGGTGTTTCGTCGTTTCGTGTAACGGAACGACAATTAGCCGTCTGCGTAACGGTTCCATTCTGCACCGGTTTCCCTCCGCGCTGCCGAGCGGCGCCAGGAAAAAAGATTCCGGTTCTTCTCAGTCTTACTCTATATTGGATTGCATCTTTCACGAGGTTACTACTTCCCTAACTGAATCGATTTATTTATTTATTATTATTTTTTTTTAATGTTAGTGTTGAGTGTTGACTTGTGTTGTGTGTGGTTTTTTCGGGGTGCAGCTAGATCAGACCTATTACGTAATTGATATGGTTTGTTGGAGGGGTTACTCTTTGTCCGATTGCACTGCCGAGTTTAGGTTCTTCTGGTTGAATTCCAAGCTTGCAGAAACTGGTGCTTGTGAACCTCCTTCTTACTATCACAAGTATAGGTTCAGTTTGGTTCCGGTGTATGGTTGTGACGCGAATGGCCTTCAAGCTGCTTATTCGGCACCGGTGCCTTATGTCAAAGATGGTCTTCTTTTTTATAACAAGTAATTGATAACTATTTCATTATGTGATTTGTCTTGAGGCAAACCTTTCTGTTAGTGCCAAGGGCCAACCTAATGGATTGTTTTGCCAAATCGTTAAGAACCATTATGCAATAGCTTCTCCCATAAACTACAATTGGCTTTATGTAAGTTAAAATTGCCTTTTCGAGAAGCTATAATGCGATAACTTCAAGATTTACAACATAGTCTACTTTTAACTTGTGAAAGAAGTTATTTTATTCTTTCTTGTTATAAAGACGTTTATCTAATCATAGGTTATTTCAACTTATGTCATGGTTCTTTTAGGTCGTATAACTTGTGTGCAATGGGATATTTGTTATGAAACCTGCCTCTGTTTCTCTTTTTAGGCTAAGTATTTTGGGTTGATGTTTTTGCTTTGATGTTGTTTTTAGGCATGCTCACTATCAGGCAGGCATTACGCCATTAGCATTAGTTTGGAAGGATGAGAACTGTAGTCAATATGTTATGGACACGGACAGTAAAGGACAGGTTCCGAACCAACAGCAGGTTTTTCCGTTGCTTCCTTTTCATCTTATCATTGCTTTGCTTTCCATGCCTTTTCTTTGCTGCTTATATTTATATTGTTTGCTTTTGTGGGTTTCTAGACTTCATATTGAAAATTCTATATATGGATCACTGGTTCCCCTTGTTGAGCACTTCGTGGAAAATTTTTCTTGTTTCATGTTCATTGCAGCCATCTACCGTCTAAGAAAATTGTTCAATTATGATCTAGAAGTGAAACTGTGTACGAAAGGCAATACCAATGCAGTCATGTGGTTGCTTTGATACAGTTTTAGTTTACATATAGATGTAGAGAAGATACTTTGTGTGCGCATGTGCACTTCTAAAAACTTTTTTTTGTATGGCATCTAGTTTGTTGTTTTATATTCTGATGATACAGAAATAGGAGAAACTCCCTTGCGTATGTCATAAGTGGCCCCTAGACATCTACTAAGTTCAAGTTTAAGCTGACATCAATTCCCTCTTTCCTTCTCTTTAGAATGGAAATTGTCATTGTATTATGAACATATGATGGCTGAACATTGGCTACTATACTTTTTCTAACAGAGTTGCATTAGTTCTCCATAATACCTTTATAATGAATGTACCAGCAAGTGGCTTTAATCTTGCCAGTTATTTTTATTTTTTATTTTTTTTGTGGACTTTAAAACTGTAAAAAGGGTATAATTACATCCAGTGTTCTAATTTTATTTGACATCGGATACTTAGCTTGCAAAGTCATAGATTGAGAAGTTTTTTTGTTGTGCACATTGATGTTACATTTTAGATGGTCAAATATGAGATGAAAAATACGATTGTATAATTGCTTGGCTTCACGATTGGGTTTAATTTTGTGTTAGTCTTGATACAGCAATAAAGTTGCTGCCTTATGGACTTGGAGGTCATGGGTTCAAATCCTGGAAACAACTCCTCTCTGTTTGTTGTTTTGTACATCAATCCTCCTTAGATTCCATTAGGGGGAAGCAGTCTGTACTAGGTTGCCCTTTTTGTTAATAAAATATGTATTTTCTTTATCTGCATCTCTAGAGGTTTTGGCAAGCATAGTTTTGGAGATAATAACAAGGGTAAGGAAACGTTACCCTTTTAATTCAAAACTGATTGTGGAATGTTGTTATTTTGTGACTGATTATTTAAAAGATGAGGCTGACGAGAGTTTAAGACTGTAAATTTCATCCTCCCCGAAAATCCACTGCCCTACATTTGATAAAGCCTTATGAACTGTTGTGTAGGGATACTGTCAGTTCATACTAGGTATCAAACTGTTTAGAAAGACACTTTCAACAACTTTATTATACAAAATAAATTACACAAATCTAACTATTAAATTATGTGATATTATCTTATAAACTTGATCTGCTTTATAAGAATTTTAAATCTACTGGTTGGATTGATGAAATTTACCTTTTGAAATAACTTATTTAAGGACTCTTTATGTATAGCAGGTCTAAAATATAATATTTTTTATGTGTATGTTATACATTTACGTGAGCATAAAAGATACACTTGTAGTTGACATATGTGATAGTTATCATATTGCTTAATCAGTTTACCTGCCTTTACAAACAGGTGGTTTTGGAGCTTCAAGAAGATGGAAAACTGACCACTTCGGATGATCCTCCTGTCGTATTTGGCTGTTTAGATGGAAGCTTTATACAACAGGTTTGTTTCAAAGAGGTTTCTATATAACTGTAAATTGGCATCTCTTGCATAATCTAGTTATGACTTATGTGACTCAAACAATTTACACTTTCTGCCACTACGTAATATTACATCAGTTCCTGATATTATATTTTTTTACACCACTAAACTGATACAAATGATTGACTGTGAAATAGGATAGTATGTTAGAGTTCGAGTCATGAAAATTATAAATAAACAAGCTCGGAATTTAGGCATGAGACTCACTTTTTAATTTATTATTTAGTGTTTACTAAATAATTCGTATTTAACTTCAATTTTGCAGTCAGGGCTGCATTCAGGATGCCTTATACGGTTTTCAATTGGGGAGGGAGGATTGATTTTGATGGATGGGAAGCTTGAGAAAGCTGATCTACATTATCTTGGCAAGGCCAACCGAGCTCGTGGTTCTGCTGATAGTTTCTCTAAGGTTGTAAGGAAAAATTTCAGCACAGCTCCAAAGTTTTTGCAATTTTTCCTTTCATTTAAAGACTAACATTTTACTCTGGATGGACTGTAACTGAATGTTAAAAATTTGACAATGTTAAAGGAAACAATTTTAAGTATAATTTACTTACCTACCAATTAAGTTGTCCAAAGATGTACTTGACATCAATTTGAAGTTTTTAACATTAGTATGTCTTCAAAAGATTAGTCGTTTTAACTTTATTATGATTTACGGTAGTTTCCTTTACAGAAGAACTGTGCTGATGTCACTTCTAATCTTTGGAAGACTTATTTAAAGCCACAATATTTGGAGCACTAAATTAGTAGTTTGGTTTAATATAATTATAATAAGATTACATATACATACCATTTGATTTTTGGTTAGATTCTACCTACTGCCCTTCACTCTAACAATTAGTGCTTAATTATAACTAATGATTCAAGGATATGGGGTTTTCGTTATTTGAGGAATTTTTTTCAGGGTTTCAGTTTAAGGGTCTTATTTTATTCCTTTTTGTTTTTTTTTTTTTTTTTTTTTTTTTTTCCTTTTTTTTTTTTTTTTTTTCTTTTATTGTTTCTGCTCATTTGTTGCTGACGATGGAGAGGCGCAGATGTGTGATAATCGAGTGTTTGTTTCAACTGATGTACGTTGGTTTGAGCTGATTTTTATGTGGGTCCCATGGTGCAAAGTTTCTTTGTTGTATTGAGGAGATTTGAATAGCAAGCCAGGTTAACTTCTAACTTATAGGTTAACTTCTAACTTATAGGTTAACTTCTAACATAATCCATTATAGTGTACACATAATTGATTAGTGTTATTTGTCTCCATAGTCAATTATGAGGTTTTTTTTTTTCTTAATTCTTTATTATAATAATAATAATAATAGATAATTACTAATAATAAGTAATTATAAATAAAATTTATTACTAACAAAAACTAACCACTTTTCACTTATTTCCACTCTCTCACTTTATGAAAATAATCTCATTTTCCATTTATATCTTTTCTTTTATTACCTTTTCCATTGATTCACACTCCATCATTCTATCCAAAAAAAGTGTTAGTGTTGTTGGAGATTTCCCTTGTAAAAATATTAATATGTATCTAGTTTTTGCATGTCAATCTCCTTAGATCAACCCAAGACATTCCTCCTGAAAAGACCTTTAGCTGAATACCACAAGAAAGCTAGGCAAACAACTCTATCCCCAATGAACTCCAATAGCGTCACTTGACCAGTAATAGTTTTAGCATTTCTTTCCAACCACACACACTGAACACATTTCCTTTAATTTATGTTATGGATTACAGAAACTGCTTTGTACTACATAGTGGTAATTTAGCTAGAAATTTTTGTAGGCTTTCTCAATTCCCGGCGAAAGAAAATGACAGTTTCCTGAGAAGAATTTATGAAATTGATTGTGATGTTGCATCATTGTGATTTTTTTTTTTCTAATATTCGTTTGAGACTGACCCGTACATGCTCAAGCTTGGAAATGCAGGAGAGTTGGACGATTTTATCTAATTGATTTGCTTATTTTGCTTGTTAATCTGATTTTGGAGGTTCTGCTTTCAAGAATACTAAAATTTTACACTTTCAGGTTATGTTCCAATACAGTATTCGACACTCCCCCTTAAAAATGGATGTTTTGTTGGAATCTGTCAGCTCACCAGTTGATCAAGAAAGCAAAGATTGTGATGTTGAGATGGATGGTTGATTGGGAATGCACTATGGAATGCATCAGTTTTTTATCCTGAGTGCAATGTTAAAGTTTTCACATTAAATTTTTGGTTCACAAGGATGCTTGTTTCTGTGAAAGCTTCAATAATTTATAGAGGATTCAGAAGATTGACACGTACCACCATGCCGAACAGAGGGTTATGATAACCATACCTAAGTTGTGATCTGTAAACGAAATTTCTTCTGTCCAGATGGGAGGAGTTGTGCATACGCAATAATGTTATCATCTTGTGTCTGTTTCATTTGATACTGGTAGCCTCATCATTGCATTTGATCAAGTTATTCCCAAGTCACCCACTTTACGGTGTAGCATATGAATTGTACAGTCTATTATAAATTTAAAGTTGAATTCACTATACCTGTGTCAGGTTATTTGCCAGACTTCCGCTATCTTACACTTCAAAGCACTAATACTTTAAATCGATCATCATCATCATATTTGATCTTTTGGGGACATATCGGCCACTTCTCAATTTTTTTGGAATATTTCTAACTTTGAAATTTTAGTAGTTCCCATGCTATTATTATAAAATGGATATGTTAAGTTTACTGTCATTGAATTAAAATAAAAGAATATGTAAAACTAATATCGTAATTATATATTTTTAAAATTGTGGAATTCAATGTTTCTCTCTATTTTAGGAAAGACGGTGTTGGAGAATTGAGTAAAAGATTATCAAAATTTCATCTCAATAAAAAATTTTCAAATATTCCATTTAACACCTCATTTAATATATTCTTCTTGGTCAAATTTTTTTGATGAAGTTCAATAATAATTTAAATATATTTTATTAAAAATATTTACATGAAATTTAGTTAATAAGATTATAATATCTTATCAATACATTATTGTTAACATATAAAGTATGAAATCTTCTAATATAATTTATTTATTCTTATATATTTAAATATACACCTTTTATTTATTTAAATAATAGTTTTTAAGCTAAACGGTGTTACATTTGTCATTCCGTTCTGTTGCATGTTAGGTTATTGCTAACAGTGTTGTCATTCCATTTTGTCGCATGATAGGTTATCATAAACAGTATTCCACAAATGTCATTCTGTTATTCCGCGCATTTCATCTCTTACATCTTTTTTCGTCTTAGATCCAGACGTACTGTTAAACTTGAATTTTGCTATTTAAAATCTTAATCTGAAATTATTCTTTGCAACTTTTTAAAATTTTCTAAAAAAGGAAAATAGTAATGCTATGCATTAATATAAATTACTTTTATTTTATATTTAATTACAAAATTCGTACTAATAATGATTTTTCTTATTAAGCGTTCCTATAAGTAAAATAACATATTATAATAGTTTTGTACATTTAGAAGACGAACATTTTCATTCTTATCTTTAGAGTAATGTTTTTTAAAATTAAATAAATAATTAAACTTTTTTTTTAACTGTAATTATAATTTGTATTCTCATTATATTTCTCATGTAATTTAACAAGTTTTTTTTTATAAATCACAGTCAATGCATATTTAAATTACTTTGATTAATACTATTAGTAGACTAGTTTTCTTTTTTTTTTCAATTTAATTGAAATGTACTATAGATCTTTATGATAATTTTGTTAATTTTTATAACAATCAGATTAAAGTTATTAAGAATGATTGATTAATAAATAATTTTTTATATTAAATTGAACTTTTATTTGCTTCATTAATCTAATTTTCATATATTAGTGTAAGTGTATTAGGATGGTACTGGAGTGATTTTTTTATACAAAGGTAACACATTTTAATATTATAATTAATATTGTTTTTATATTTATTGCAGATGAATTATTTTTTGTTTAAATGTTATTTTCACTAAATTTACCAAATTTGGTACTGAACCATTCTCTCATACATTTTCTTTTTTCAACAAATTGGTGGGTCTTAAGAATTAACATGGGTCGTAGTCAAAGTTTAATTAGAATTCTTTAATATTTGAAAGTAAATATTGGATTTGTGAAAAAAAAATTATTAATTTGGTTTAGTTAATAGTAAGAAAATAGAGCATATATTTAATCTAGAGTAATTATGACGTGAATATGTAGTTGATCTTAAAAAAATATTTTGCCTTTTCAATATAGAAAAAGTGAATTTTAATATTTTTTTATAAAAATTAAATATATTAAAATTTCATTTAATTTTATTTATATTATCTTGATCTCAAATTATTGGTCAAGATCACCAACTAGGCAAAAAAATATCACGAATAACCTTTTAAGTAACAAATTGTATATATCCTACTTTTGTTGAGCTTAATATGTGAAATGTGTATTAGATAATAAAAAGATGACTCCTCACTGACAGAGCATCCACCGTTCAGTAGTGGTAGAATGGGTTGTTTCAAAACTGTAATCTAGATTTGGAGAATAATTCATGATCAACAAATCTTGAAACTTATTAGCAACGAAAAAATAGTTATGAAATGGGCTGTTCCGAAACTGTTTTCTAGATCCGGATGACAGTTCCGGAACAGTCCATTTCAAAAATTCATTTTCAGCAAAATCAAAAGTCCATAAAACACTTTCAATTGTAGAAATCATCCAAATCAACCACAAAACGTTTAATAAGTCATTCTTATCTCAAATGGTTGGTAAGTATGTATGTAGACAATGCTGGTCGACGAAAGCAAATCGGCGATGACAGCAACAAATAAAATCAGTGACGATAGTGCATACGAATTAGTAGAGGTAAGTTGAAAGATTATAATGAAATTTTAGGATTCTCAATGTAGTCTGCCACAATAATATTTCAGGGATACTTTAGACCTCTTTTTAAAAATTTGGAGGTATATTTTGGAGGTGCAGGAAGAAGCAGTCTAAAAAGAGCTTATAGGAAAATCATAAGCCATTTAGGTGAGCACAAAAAAGACTCCTTAAAAATTTCCGAATGCCTCTTAATTCATTAACCAATATATGTGCATTATTAACTAATAATTAAGTCATCATTAACTGGTATAAAAAATAATGCAGTTTTTGTGGCCAGTTAATATTACTGACTCTTGTGCTTATTTACAATATTTGTTTACGAAAGAAAAAATTAGGAGCAATGATTATGCTTTTGAGGTTTGCAGGATTTTGTGCAAGTTATGTGCAATGAAGACATGACTTTGGTGTGTTTTTTTGACGCTTTGTATTGTATTGGTATCTCGAAGAACTAGCAGGGAATTTTTCTCCACAACCTTTTACAGATTAATTCTTATTGCAATTGGTACTGGCATATGTTTGTTTGTAAATATTTTCATATAGCCCATCTGGTATGGGGAGGATCTGCATAAATTGGTGGTGAAAATTTTCAATGGAGTTGCTGCATCTTTAGCAGGTTTGCTTGAATTTCCTCATATGTTCCGAACCTAGCAAATATTCGTTGTCGTTGTTTATGGCTAGTTCCTGTGCTGAATTGGATGCTGTTATCACTCTGAGCTGGTTGCTTTGTAACTATGTTTAGGCTGTATTAAAGTCAGCAGAGCTTTGAGGCATTGTGCTTTCATGGTCATGGCAATGCATGGATGCATACTTTCAGAAATTCAGGTAAAAGGAACATTTCTTTCCGTGATCTATGCTACATATTGGCTTTGTTGTCATTTTTGTTAGTGTCATTTTTATATAATGCAAACACTCGGCATTATATAATAAATCTGCAGTGAAAGGAAGTTGTGTGATAATTAATGGCATATATATGAAGGGCTTTTAGATTGATTTATTCCAAAATGTTTGAGGTAGAGTTCTGCTAAGCTGTTCAATTTCAGAAGATACTTGAGTAATGACTAAGATACAGTATTAGCATTACAATTTATATTTCCCGTTTGATGGCTGACTTTCATTCTCTTAACATTTTCCCAAATGCTTGTATTTCTCTCAACACTCCAATTAATCCAATTAAAGTCCAAGACCAATTCAGTTCTTTCCTTTTTTTTTACCCCATATTTTAGATCAGATAATCCAACCTGTTATATTTTGTTCATTTTTGTCTACATCCCCTGATCGTTGCAATAAAATTAACACATGCTCACTAAATATAATTAAGTGACAAATCCAAATTATTATAGATGATGCCTTATATATCAGTTGCTTTGAGATGGCAGGAGAATTTTGCTGGTTCAAAAATTATAAATAATAAATAAAGAAGCTAGAGTATTGCATCAACTTGGAAGCAAAGTGGAAAAGATGGAAAAGCTAAGCAATATAGACATACTCTTGAACGACATGTAGCTGAGCAATTGCAGATCAGATTATATAATATCATCCATCCAAACCAAAACACACAAAAATCATCAATTCAGTCCTCTAATTCTATCAAATGAATGAGTGGTCATACAGAAACTTGTTATGAGCCACTTCACGCTGTTCTTCTCATTCAAACTATTCCACCATTTAGTAAACAGTTTCCATATAAGTGAAATATAAGTCTTGTTCTAAACAGTTGGCGGAGGTCTATCAATATTAGAACATGAGAACGACTATACTGAAATACTAAAAACAAGCAGCCTATATTACTAACATCTAACATGTGGGAATAAAGGCATCTTTTATACAGTATTAAATGAAATCAAGCTCAGTGAATGAGCAAGTACAGTAGGATTGACAATGCACTGTGATTTCAGATCCTGAATGGAGCATGTCTGAACCATCTTGTTGTTCTTAATATCAAAGAGGTACAGGTTGACACACATCATTAGCAGGAGCCCATCTCTGAAAGCTAGAGGAATCACCCACGGGCCATTCACCCTCTCCAAGACGTGCACCTTCAAATTTATAAAGCTTTGAGGCCATTCTCTTTCAATATCCTCCAGGGACTTGCAATATTTAAGAATCCATCTATATTCATAACAATCCTCAAGACACCACACATGCACACCCTGCTCTGACATAACTACATAATGCAGCATCCCTTCAGATTCTCCAATGCAGACTTCGGGAATAACCATGAACTCTGACATCGGAACCGGTTCCGGAACCAACAAGGAGAGCTCATTCTCAACATCAAAAATGAGGACTCGGTAACCATTGAGCCAGTGCAATAGTCCCCCAATGTATATCCCTTCATTATTGACCAACTTGCTATAGCATTGGCATCTTTCATTCGATTTCCTCCATGCTCCTATCTCTGATGAGTACAGTTCAAAAGTGAAGTACAGTTCCGCTTCCTGATCATCGTCATCTTCATCCGGTTCTACTTCAACTTGCTTAACTCTCACCAACTTAAATGTTTCGAGAAAACTCTTTGAAGGGTCAAAGTCAAAAGCCAATGCTAATGGCATGTTTATTTGACTATTGCTCATATCATACTGAGAAGGGATACTCCAAGGCCAGTCCAACTTCACCCACTCCCTACTCCAAGGGTTACATACATATATAAAGAGATTTTGAGATGGGAAACAGCTGCGGCAGCACACTAACCCTTTGTAAGATGCCAACATGACAACATCTTCTGGCAGAAAATCGAAAACAGTTAGGTTCACTTTGCAACCTCCTCTTGCCATCTCTCTCACAAAAATGTAGCTTACAGTTTTGATATCCTCCTTGCACCACCTGAACTTCTCCTGCAAAATGAAGCCAGTGAACACCACCTCGGTTCTTCCCAGTTGCGCTTTCGCGAAGGAACGGCTCGTAATCACACTATGCCAGTCCTTACAAACGAGCTTCAGAGTGAGCAGTTCCTTTGCGGGAACACGAGACAGAATTTCAGTGAGAAAATCAGTGTTGAGGAACACTTTAGTTTTAACCTGCTTCATCTTCTTCTGAAACAATTGAAATAATAAAACGGATCAAACATTTACCATATATATACACAAAAGAAAAACAACATTGTTATTACAAACTAAACTTCTAACCAGAGAGACAGAGTAACAAGCATTCAATAATTAGAAAGAATGATAATGTAAAAAGATAGAAGTTTGAGATAAAAGAAAAACTTGAACCCTTCCAATGGAAAACAAATAATCAGTTTTTTAATTTGTTCCTCTGGCTTGTATAATTTGATTACATTAGGATATTTGATTTGTTCCTGATCGGACGGCTATGGTTGATTGCATTCCAAGAGTCCAAAGTTGATCCCGCCATAATTTTTTAGCTCGTCAGTTATTCAACTAATTTATGACAACTTACTCAATTAATTAATTTAAATGTTATTATTATTTCACTATTAGAAAAATATAGTTGTAGATAAAGAAAAAATTGTCAAAACATTTTTAATTAAATTATAATCTTAAAACTAGTGAAAAATAGAAAAATTACATGGTAAATGAACATAAAAAAAATGAGGCAGTGGTATTTTAGTAAATAAGTGGACGTATTACATCTTAAAACTCTTCATAATGCATTCAGCTCCCAAATGCATCCTTCCCAATAGTGAGACCGTACTTAATGCCTCTTCTTCCACTCTTCTTGTAACGCAAAGAAAAGAAACCGATCACATCAGAGTATACTATTCCTTTTCAAGATTGCTACCAGAAAGGTCTCCCACATGATTTAAATAATTACTCCAAAATTTTTTGCACTAAACAAAATAAAGCAAAGCCCAAAGCCCAAAAGTGGTCTAATATATAGAAGGGATTACCAAAGCGAATGCACCACGATTATTTTGGTGAGTATCAACAACAGCAACTCATTGTCCTCAATGGCTCCAGATGCACCAAAAAACACAGACATGATGGATAGAGAAAGAAAGGATGACCCGCATGGATTGTGGTCTTACACACTCACTCAACATTAAAACGAAAAACTCCCCCATGAGAGATAAAACGCTACACCATATGAAGCTACTCAAACAATACCCATGATCAAATAAAGCTGGACATACCACTTTATTAGCATTGCAGTGCTGCACACAGCTTTATAATTTTTATCACAGAAACAACCTCTCCTACCCAACATTGGAGCACTTATTTAAAGCAACCAGTCATGCATATGATGCATGTAGTTAAGCCAAACGTATATAAAAGACGAGCACATTAAAGCAAAAACAAAACCAATGCACGAAACTTATGAATATAATAGTAAATGGAGAACGGTGACGGAGTGTTCCAATGGGTTTTCCTGTTACCTGAGGTGGAGGCACTTACGGTGGTACTAACGGTGGGGTTTTCTCTGTTTTCTAGTGTAAGTGTATGTGAGCAAAAATATGGAGAGAATAAACGGGAAAGCTGTATGAAACCAAAGACCCAATCCCTCCCTTTGTAGCGGAAAAAGAAAAATAGGGTTCCCTCTGCTGTATTGCAAAAACGTGGCATAACAACTTTTTCAGTTTCGGATGGACGTTGTGGTGTCCGTAGGACAATGGAACAGTGTAGTGTGCAAAGGTGGTCCTGAAATAATCTTTTTTAATATTGTAATTAATTGCTTAATCACTTTTAACTTTTAATCCTATATTTTATGTTTCCTTTTTTATTATATTTTGAAAATAAAAAAGTAATAAAAATCCTAAATTAAACCTATTTTATTTTCTAAAAAGAGGGTCATCATTTTTTTAGTTTTTAAAACCTTTTTAGTAAGTGAACTATTATTCTAATTTTATGCAGGAGAAAAATTGATGAGGTGATGTTGAAAAATCCATAAACTGGATTAGATATATTTTCCAACAATCTAATTGGTGTAATATTTAGCAAATAAAACATCCACGTTATGAAACTTGTTTTTCCTTTTAGAAAATTTTCGTAACATTAAGTGATAAGAATTTTGCTTCACGTACCGGAACTTTATCAAATATAGATGAGAAGATTGTTGTAAAGATTATGAAACTTGTTTTTCCTTTTAGAAAATTTTCGTAAGATTAAGTGATATGAATTTTGTTTCATATACCGGAACTTTATCAAATATAGAGGAGAAGATTGTTTTAAAGATGAAAAATGAGCTTGTAATTGTAAAATTCCAAATGCAAATACTACTCACCTACATTCCTCTAAACATGATATTTATGAACATTTCAACTTTTAACAAAGTATAGTTCACTTAAAAAAGTACATAATATAATATATTATTAATTCATTTCAATAAACATTGAAATTGAATAAATATAAATGCGTTATGATAGGAGAACTTTTAGAATATTATGTTTTTTTTCAGATATTTTAATCTTTTGTTATATTGATATAAATTTTTAATGCAGTTTTTTTTATCTTAAACTAAATAATGAAAGAAAATGTACTTTGTTATATTTTTTCGTTTGTCATTATGAAAAAAAAAAATTATTAAATGACGAGAACACAAAATTTTTTGGATATGACTATAACTAATTTAATATTTAAATTATGACATTTAATAATCACGTTATATATTTCAAAATTTGTTAGAATAATGAGAATTACAAATATTATTTGTTAATGAGAATAATGATTTAGATACAACTGCCCCACACAACCACGAGCGTACCATTCTGGCAACATTTTTGGGTTTCCACTAAGTCCAAATTTGCATGCAATCGCCACATTTATCACAATCTCCGCCAAACCAAATCACAATAACGAATTCATTATACCGTATCAATAAAAAATGGCCAAAGATTTTCAAAAAGATTGCGAAAATGTTACCTGATAAATACACATTTGTGTCCCTCCTTCTAAGAAAAAAAGAGTAAGTCTCAACATTATTATAAAATATTTATTTTTATGTTGAAAAAAATCTATTACAAAACAAAAAAAAATCATTGCAAAATATTAGTGAGTGTGACGAAATATAATGTCATGACAAAATTAAAGGTAGTAAAAAGTAATACTTATCATATTAAATAAATAAAAAATTCACTACAGGTGTGATGGGAGGGTATGTTACAAGTTATAAGATTGTTTAGACGAAAATATGATCGTTTTAAATAACAATTATTTCATCAAAACATATGCTAAGTGAGATAATTGTCATTCAAAGTAAGATAATGACCTCTTCACTTAAGGTGAGATAACATATCTTAAAGTGAGTGTGTGAGCAAGCTCACATTTGATTAAATGTTATTATTGTCATTCTAAGTAATGTGTTTTTAATTAGACACTTAAAGTTGTAATAACTTGTTTTAAATGTGTGAAGAATTGATCACTTGGTGCCATGCAAATGTGTGTTAAGGGAGATGTGACAAGTTGATCACTTGATACAAGCTTTAATACTTTAATAGAGATGCAAACTTTTAATCGCTTGGAACAATGGAAAACATTTAACACAATGCAAATAGTTTTTCACTTGTAGCAAGATGAGTTAATGCAAATAATTTTTTGCTTGTAGCAAGATGAGTTAAAATATGTGGTTATATATGTAACTGTTTATTGATAGGACAAATATATATAATCTTGTATCATCTTTCAATTGAACTTATAGACAAAATAATATATATATTAACATTAATATTTACACTACTATAACTATTAAAAGGAAACAAAGTTTAAACATACAAGTCATATAATATTTTACATGTATACTCATTGTTTTGCATGTATTAAAATTATATTGTTAGCCATCGTGGTCATCTAATTCATCATTATGATGTTGTTCTTGTCCAAAAAGTTAGATTAAAGATAGATTGTGTTATTTATTATTAGAACATAACTTAACATAACTTACAGATTGAGATTAGTCATAGTGGTCATCTAATTCATCATCGTATCATCATAATGGAATGTTATGGATATTAAAATTGGTTTGATGAAAAGTTAACATAACATAACTTAGAGATTGAGAGTAATTGTTGTGCATACTTTTTTATAAACTTCAACGGAGTCTCCATATACATGAAATTGTATTCAAATTTGATTTACGAGGCTTCATGTTTCCAAAAAATTATATATATATATATATATATATATATATATATATATATATATATATATATATATATATATATATATATATTAAAATTTGAATTGGATTATGTAATTTTAATACCAAAAATAAACTTAGTTCAGTGAATTATTTATATATTAAACATTATATTTATGTCTTCTCAATTAATTTTTTAGAAATATGAACCATTTCAGGTTAATGTTATAGTAGTATCCATGTTAAGTCATGAATGTAAGTAAACTAATCATTATTTATTTGGACAATGTTTTATTTCATTCAAGACCATACGGAATCTAACTCAAGTAGCTAGGGTGGTTTTCTCACAACCATCGTGCACACAAGCCAAAACATCTCTGTAGTCTCTTGAAATGGTAAAAGAGTCGTAGACCTTTCCATCACTACTTTTCTTGTACTCAAACAAGAGATATGAATGATTGAATGCAGTTAGTTTGGCAAATCCATAGTCACGGTCTCTGTAAAGACTCCAAACAGGGGGTGCTGAGGTGAAGTCAGACAAGTGACTTCCCCCTCCACCAACAACAACATGAATTGTTCCATTCACAGTGCCAGAGTAATGATTTTTTTCTGAATTCACACATTGATTCTGCATCATGTGCACTTAGATAATTAGAACAAGAAGAAAAACAACGTTAAATTGAAATGAGAATAATTAATATAAATACCTGATAAATGGGACATATTCTTTCATAGTTATGGACGTGACCATAAAATGCAATGTCTACTTTGTACTTTTGCCAAAGTTTCTGCAAACTTTCCCTTCCCATGGGCTCTTCAAATGAGCCTTCCATTCCATACCAAAGATTAGAGGAGTAGCCAAGGGGACGGTGAGCTGAAAAGATTAGCCACGGTTGATGTTTTCTATCCACTGTTGCGAGACAATGCTCAATGAATTTGTATTGTTCTGATCCTTCTCTCCAATCATGCTCACTATCTGCTATGCAAAAACGAAATAGGCCATAATCTGCTGTATACCTGCATATTTCCAATTTTCATCAGTTACTAGAAACTAAAAGGAGTAAAAGTGAGTCCTAATCTTAACTGTTGCAATCAAATTATAAGTAAAAAATGTTTTAGATTTTTGCCTGTAAAAATTTATTATGCATGACGAAGTGTCTTTTGCAGATAAGAATATGTTACAGAAACAATAGGTTAACTTAGCATACCAGAATTTGGCTCTATTTTCGGCAGGAAAATAGTACATGGTTTCTGCAGGAACTCCACATTCCCCACCTGAATCAGGAGTATCATAAAATGATCCTGTGTTTGGCCAATCACGTTCATGATTTCCACTACAATATGAATGAACCAAATATTTTCAGTCTAATAAGAAGCAAAAATTTGATTTAAATGTCAATGACATGAAATAGTTGCAATGAAACTAACCTTGCAATCATGTACGGCACTGTTGAGGAAATTTCTTGCACTTGAGCCGTGAATTGATCCCACTGTGAAATGTATCCATTTGCATAAGGCAAATCTCCTATGTGGAAAACAATGTCATAATTGTCCAAGTCCTTGATAAGTTGGTCGGTGGTGTTCAGTGAACCAGGTTGATAATTCGCATATTCATTTGAACCATCACGTTCAGCCTAACAACATGCAGTCAAAAAGAAATTTTCCCTATTTCATTAATCATGTTTAAGAGTTTAGTTTCCATTTAAACATTCAGAGTAAATGTTTTCTTGGGATATGATCATTCTTTTGATGGTTATAAAATTTTAAATGAATCATGCTACCTTTCCCATGTCACCAAATATGATAACACGTTGCAAAGAGTTCTGGCCAGGATATGGGGATGCCTTAAATGAATACTTCTTACTCCATACATAAGTGCCATCAGACAACATATGTCCCAACCTATATGTGTATCTAATTGAAGGAGCAAAAGAAAACCGTTAAAACTAGAATATGAATAACATCACAGTGACATCAACATAAAAGGATAGTTTCTTTCTCACCTAAGATTTGGCCACAATTCTTTCAGGAAACTTGTGTGTATAAATCCAGGGTCACGCCAACCAACAGTTCTTGCAGGTTCACCTACATAATAACAAAAATACCCTCAATAAGTTTCAGAACTACAGTATAATTATTTATTGGGCATGATATCCATTTCAAATAAAGTAAACAAGTAGAAATTCTTTTAGGTTATATTTGTTTGAAAGAAAAAGTGGAAAGTTAGTAATAAGGTAGGAAAATCAGTCGAAAGAAAATATGTATTTTCTTTTTCATAACAAAGAAAATAGCAATGAAATATGTCACTTTATACTATGTGGAGAATGAACCCCACCTTACATATCCATGAGAAGAATTCTGAGCAGAAGGAAAAATTTCATACCACACATGCTGTTACGATTAAATGTCAGTGTTCCAGCAGGAGTTCGTGCTTGCTTTCCTCCTTTAGGACCCCATTCAACAAAAGGCACAGCTTCATGTATATCATATCCACTTGTCCATGTAACTGTCATCTGCATTTATCAGGTTAGACAATTCATGCAGCACTTTCTAATAAAATAATTTCAGAAACCTTAGCATTTGTGTATCAAATTTAAACAGTGGTGTGAATACAATGACTTGGAAAAGTCAAAACCAAAGGGTATGTATGCAGGAATTGGACAAAAACTTACCTCATTCCAAGACTTTCCTAGAGCAAGGCGTGGATAGACAGGTGCTTTAGGATTTGCAAATGATATGGAATTGGAAAGTGCCACAAGTCTAGGCTGCAATGTTGAATCATAGGTTAAGTTAAGGATTGAACAATTTGTTGAGTTGAGAAGGAAGCATAGGGGATTGGGAAAAATAGCTTACATTTGATAATCCACCAGAAAATAACGCAAAGGAGAAATCTGCACGTTGATTGATCAACTGGAACTTCAGAGTAGCTTTCCCAGTCTTTGTGTAATCAGAATTAGAATAGTTGGCGTACTTGTACTGATACAAACATTCAAATAATTAACATCAGAAAATTGAGCCTAAGTTAAGCACGTAGAGTTGCATTTAATTACCTTTATTGGGGCTGTGCATATGTATGGTTCCTCTACCCACCCAACGCCACCAGTGTAAACACATGTTGATGAACTGTGATGTAAAACAAAATGCATTTGAAATTGAGTTGATAAAAGAAAGATTTGAATTAAATATGTATTGATTGTGAGTAAGATGGTTGAAGATTACTTGAAGTTTGCAGGAGAAAAAACTCCAACCCAATCATCTAGAGATGGTTCTGGGGACTCAAGTTCAACAGTCACCCATTCAGTATCCTCGCCCTGCATTGCAACCATACCAATAAATTCTAAAACAAAAGCCAAAACATGCTAAATGCAAGAGGCAGAGAAGAAACCTTAATTCCCAGCACAAAGGGTGCTGCAGTAATGGAAGCAGAACTGTGAAGAGCCAAAACGGTTTTGTGTATAGCTATCTTGGCCAGTGGTTGTTCTCCAACTACGTTCATGTGACTATACCCCAAAACCATGTCCAAATTGGTCAAACACAACATCACCAAAATCATATTCAACCCATTTCTAACAATCTCTTCCATTTTTACCTTTCTGGATGCAAAATGAGAGCCAAATATTGTTGGTTCTAATTTATAGGAACAGAGCATGAACAGAAGTACTCAGACGCATATTCTGAATCGAATACTTTAATCAGATAAGTGTTGGAGCAGTTGAGATTAACGAAACATATTAAAATAAAGATAGAGAATACAAAGATTTGGTGAGTAATATAATATGATACCAAAGAAAAATCATGTAGAAAACAAGTAAAAAAAAGAAAGATATACAAATAATTAAAAGAAACATTTTTGCTTATTTTTATCAGTTTTTTTTTTTCATGTTACCATCAACCATGACTATCATCAGAAATCTTATACAAAATATTCAAGATTTCCAATATTATTTATTTCATTCCTCATTAAAGTTAAATTATCCATATCTATTTATATCACTTTTATCAATCAATTTTACTTTTATTGGACTTGGGTTTACCTCGTTATTAACAATGGTTATAATTTATTAAATTATTAATGCTTTTTTTAGTTCTATTTTAATATTGTTTAAAAAATGTCTACTTAAATACTATTTTCCAAAACAGATACTTTTATCTATTATAAGTGAGAATTAGTTTTAAATGTTTTAATATAGAATAATTATTTAAAAGTAATAATTGTAGAGGTTAAGTCTATAAATAAATTTTAAAAAATGCTAAATTTGATTTGTTCATTGTTAAGCGACGTCAATAATTTGTCAACCTAATATACTTCACTTATAAGTTAGATTATAGTAAATTCATTTCCGGTGTACCCAAAACCCAAAGTTGATGAATATTTAGTCAGTTATTTCAGATAATTTTTTAATTTTTATTAATTGAAAAATATTTGTAATCTTATTGCTAATTAGGAAAACAGATTTTTTAAGTAGTTTGTAACATTTAAAATAGTTATTTTAAGTAATATATTTTAAAAACATTAATGTTTAATATCTCATATTTTGTTTTTTATTTCTCCTTAAAACGTTTATTAATTTTTTGCCCTTTTTATATAAAGTTGGAGCTTCATTTATTCTCTTTTCCATTTTATTATTTTTTAACATTATATTTCCAGATATGGATAATAATAAATAATAAAATCAGTTTATTAATAATTTTATATTATAAGATTTTTAATGAATATAGTTGTTAACATTTTTTGTGCAATGATAAGTGCATCAGTTGTAAATGTAACAATTGATAAATATATCATTCTTTTCTAAAGAATTTGTGTAATATGACAAAACAAAATTAAACTAAAAATAATTTCAAAGCTTAAATTTTTATGTGAGAAAATAAAATTCAAATAATTAAAATATATTTTTATATTTTTAATGAGTACTTGGAATATGGAAAAAGAATTGATAGGATTAAACTATCATCAAACATAATTCTCAGGCATAAAATTTCATTTCAAACAAATGTCAATGTCAACCTACAATAATACTCAAACCTTAACTCCTTAAGTGAATGAGCATAAACCTATTTATTAAGCGTCAATTATTTGATTAATTATATAAATAAAACTTTTAATGGTAAACATATTTTCATTTGGTATTTCAATTGAGGTCTTAATTACAAATGATATTTCCTAATAACCTAAGAATCAATGTCCAATCAACACAACAAACATTAATGCATAGAATCAAAATACTAACAAATTTTTGAAAGAAGAGTCATATTTATAAAAACTAAGATTGATTACATGAGAATTCAAAGGTTTATATCTAATCTTTAACAAGACAGAAAGATGAACAATGAAGGGAAATAGATATACAAAGACGAGAAAGAAAAATCTTCCAAACCCTAACCATTATCTTAAGATTACATTTTTTCTAACTCTCAACCTCTAAATAGAGTGGAAAGTAGACGAGTGCCATATATTTCTATAACTCTAATACAAATAGTCTTTTAAATAGATTTTGATTTTCAACGTTTTCATCAACCACAATTTTACATTATTTACATGATTCATTTTATTATTTCAGGATTATATTTCAAAACATTTTAATTATTATATTAATCAAAATATTGAAAGTACTAGGTTTCTTAATTAGGTGTATTACTAGTTTTGTTATAAACTCATTGGAAAAATTTTAAAATATGTTAACATCTAATTTTATCTAGTTAAATAAAAAATTATAATTTAAATAAAAAGGGAAAACGATTAATATATAAGAAAATAAAAAAAAAGGTAAACGTGAAAAATTAAAAAAAATAGAAAATAGAAAAAATTATATATAATTTTATTGTTTTGTCATGTACAAACCATTTTGAAACATTTTGTTTTTATAAAATTGAGCTCATCCTATGTAAGAGCTTTGGAAATTGCTATAAAGAAAAAGTAGTGAAATCTAATGTTAGTTGACAGCAACATGAATATAAAGAGCATACATTATTTGTATTAGGTTTTATACATTACTCTCATTGTTCCCCTTCCATGTAGTGATAATTGTAGCTATTATACCAAGGTGAATGCATGAGAACAATCAATTATACTGTGGTGTTTATTTGCCTCAAGATTACTATAACACAAAGGTTACCACTTTAAAAGTATTGACATCACATATTAGGTGTGCATTTAATCAAATTAAGTAATTTAACTTTATATGTTTGAACATACCACAAATTATGGTCAAGAACTCTATGGTTGTCAAACAAAGCAATTTGAATTTTATCTTCATGGGGCAAAGAAGTTGTTGTATAATGGGTTAATATCAAAAACAGGTGTAGCAAAGGTAAAAGTGATGAGGTCAAGGAGATATGTCTTTCTATGCAAATTTCATTATTTAAGAGAAAATAATAATTTAGATATAAATTCTATAAACTTCTTTTTGTATTTCTTGACAAATTAATTCATACATGCAATCTTACATTCTTAATGTAAAGAATCTTCTCGTTTTCCTGGGCAAAAGTTCATTCTATATGCAAACAGTGAAAATAAGCTGTGGAAGAATGTTACTGTAAGTTATAAGATGTCTAGACACTATTTTATATCAATCAAGTATATTGTTCCAAATCACTAGAAAAAATTATTTAGTCACTAATTTTAGTTATTAATTATGATTCAAATAATTATTAAATTAAGTTTTAATTATTAAATAATTATAAAATAAATTTAATAATCAATTAATTTAAAATAATTAATATCTAATATTAACTACTAAAATTTTAATCACTTATATTATTAGATTTTAAATTAATTTTTATTATTTTAAAAACTAATAAATTAATTTCTAAAATTAATTTTTCTTATAATAAATCTTTTTAAACAAAAAGTAAAAAGACAAATAGTCTTTTTCAATACGTAGAAGACAAATAGTGAGCACGAAAAATATATAAAGCTTGTAAATAAAAAAATTTAAAAAAATCATCTCAATTAAACATAAAAAAAAAAAAAAACAGATTCACCGTCCAGATATTACTGATAAGGACATATAGATATGCTCCAGTCAAATCAAGATAGATGATAATATTTTAATACATAATGCAGTTATATATTTATACTTCCTATTTAAAATCACTAATTAAATTATAATAATTTAGTGTAAGTTAATCCACTATTCTTGAATCGTAATTTTTTTCTTACTAAATTTAGATTTTTTATTATTGCATTGCATTGTTGAAAATTTCACACACTAAAAGAGAATGTGATACTTTGTATAATTTCATTTGAAATTAAAATTCATAAGAAGAAAACAAGGTACATAAATTAATAATAAAGTTTATTTTGTTAGAGTGTTTATTGTATGATGTCATTAATTTTAATTTAAAATGGGTTTTTGATTTAAAATTGTCATATTTTTTTTTTAAAAAATTGCATTTTGAATATTTATATTTAAAATAATTTTGTAAAAATATTCTTCTAAATATTTGAACGCTTAAGGATTGGATGTACATATTAAATCTTTAAAAAAAAAACATCAATAAGTTGGTATTTAATGAAAAAAATAGTATTATGTTAATATGTTAAGAAAAACCTTGGTGTACACTAAAATAATGCAATTCACTTTCCTCGTGCTCAATTTAATAAGGAAACTTGATTTTAGTGGCTACTTGCTTCATCTTGATAGCTCTATATAATCAATTGCTCTTTAAGCTTTTTAGCATTTAGCATATGAATCTCGTTAAAACTTCATTTGCCAATGAGCACTGTTCTGTAATTTAAAACATAATTGCGACTTACACGTCTAAAGACTGATAATTGAGGAAAGAGAGAACATTAGGAATCAATTAATTAGGATAGATTTTCTTACACGTGACAATAATTTAACATTTAGAAACAAAAAGTAAAACTTTATATGATTTAATATAAAAAGGTTACTATTATTTATATATTATAATTTTATAGGTTGATTTAACTAAGTTTTTTTCTTCAAAATTTTTGAGTATTTTTAATTGTATTATTTTAATTTTTTCATTTATTTATTACTCAAAATTTAATATTTTTAATCAAGTCTTTATAATTTAATTTTTATTAATTAAGTAATGTAACGGTTAATTTATATTGTTTACAAAAAAAAAATGTGAGATTTTTTTGTAATTAATATAAACTAATACTACACTCAATATAAAAAATATAAATATTTTTTATTGATTTGTTGAAAATATATCATTTAATAAGAGATCATTTTTGTTATTATTACTTATATCAATAGTAGTGAAGATATTTTATTGTAAGTAATAATATGAAAATCATCAAAACATGATGATTATATATTTAACATATTTTAATTAAAATGATAAAATTATTTGTTGTTTTATAATTAAAAATTATATTATCTTATAATTATGAAGTTTCATGTTTCTTAACACTTAAAAACAAATAAGCAAATTAAAAGAATAAGATAAAATTTATAAATATGTTGATATTTAATATATAAAAATAATAAAATTTAATTAAAAATACTTAAATTTATAAAAGAATTCAAAATTAATTAAAATCCCCATCCCTTATCGTCAATAGAGATAGATATATTTAATTGGTATTGATTTGAAAGTTTATATTTAATTGGTATTGATTTGAAAGCTAGAAATTTTTATAAGTAATCTCCTATTATTGTGATAATGAGTTGAAGGGTTCAATCACTCTTTGTTGGAAACCTGAAGGATAATTTGTGAGAATATTTTTATCATTATTTAGATTTTGGTTAGATCATGTTCTGTATTCTCTATTCATCACATCACCCTCCACTCACAATTGGTGCATAAAAAGACACCTCTCATGCATACCAAATTCAAACCAAATTATTTGTTTATTTCCACCAAACTATAAATTACCATTGCATCATGTTATAAAGTCACCCACCCACATATCAATTATATTGATAAAGCATTTTCTTTAACATATATTAACATATAAAATATTTTAATTATTTAAGTTTAAGATGATTTAACTCAAATAATCATGATTACATCAAATTACAATTTAATTAAATCAATAAAAATTGTTTTTTAAATAAAATTATTGACTTTATAAGTTTCTGTAAAAGTTAGACTCGTAGCCTACTTGATAGAATAAACTATAACACGATATATGAGTCCCCAATGGCCATATCCTGAGAGTATAACACTATAACTCTTAACTTAAAATTAGAGTGTAATCCACTCACTTAAATATTTGAGGGTTTTCTCGCCTAAACTTGAATTAAATTAAATTTACTTATGGTTTGAAAACATTCTATATTTTTCTCATTTTTCCATAGATTATTACAAAGTTTACACGATAATTTCATTATTTATTTTTATTTATTATTTTGTTTAAGTTATATAAACATCATGTAATACATTTGAATTAAACATAAAATATTTGATTTTAAATTTTTTTCTTTTCTCTTATAAGTTTCCGTGTGAGTGTATGTAAGCAGTGTTATTGTTGTCACATAATAAAATTGGTATTAAAATTGGTTACCTGATCAAAATTGGTTAAATGTCCGAGAAAATTATTAGTGCTATTATGCCTATTTATTATTGTGGATGTAAAAAGATAAAGAGAAAATAAAGTATACGAATAAAGAACAAATGAGTTATTGTAGCTATAAACAACAGAGACTCTAAGAGAGATACTATTATAATTATTGGAAGTTGTTGATGACTTAAAAAGGCTTATAATATTTAAAGTTTCATTTACTCGAATTTATCACAGAACAGTTGATAACTCAAAAGATGTATGGGACACTTTATATAGTAAAGACAGGCACAGAAATAGATGTAAGATGACAACTCAAAAAGCTGTTCAATAAAATTTTATTCGTCCACCGATCTCGACAATAAAATGAAGGTAAAAGATAAATGTAAGATGAAAGAAGAAAATTTTATTTGTACACGCGATAATAAAATGAAGGTATATTGAGTGCAAATATCCAATAAAAAAATGGTGGATACCTTCCCAACTAAATATGACCATATGCTGGTTATGATAATAAAGTCTTGTAACATACGACATAAATAACATAATTCCTGAAGCATTGAAGGCCATATACTACATGAATAATATAATTCTTAAAACATTAGAAAGACATGTACAAAGAATAATAGAACAACAAAAAAATGAATGAAGAATCATTGAAGAGTAAGGTGAATTTTAATGTAACAAAATCTAGTTAAGGTGAAATCTAGAGAAAATAGAGGTTGTGATGATTTAGGTACTTATTTTAGCAATAAGGTCAAATTTAACAGAATTTGGTATCAATTAACAGTAATTATTCTAATTGATTAGCTGTTATAATTAATGATTCTAAATATATAAAATTTGTTATTACTTGTAATTATATGTTTTAGTGACAAGGTCCTGTGTTAATAGGATCGGAAAGTTGCCTAATAGTATTTATGGCTTCCCTTTCCTCCGTCGAGAGTAGGTATTTTGTTTTTAACTTAAATTTTCAGGAACTTGGCAGTACAAGAGAAACCAAGACTTGGATCAAGGTGGAATAAGAGGCCTTTTGTGGTATCTTTTGAGTGGCATCTGAGTTTAAAGAATTTGTTATTAAAATATTTTTAACCGGAGTTATACGAGAGGGTCACCGTAGACCACACTCAAAGAAACCCAACTAACTAGTCTATTGCATTTCACTTGATAAAAGTACATGAAGACATTTATAGAGGGCTCCAGTTTCAAAGACTCAGTGCTTTCAAAGGAGCTTACCTCTCTCATAGGGGTGATTTCTCTATTGAACAGAGCCATGAGCGTACCTAGAACAATGAAAGGCAAGGAACAAAAGATGGTGCTAAATGAGCTACAAGATAGAGCAAAACTAAAATCTTCTGGCAACAAAATAAAATTATAGATAAACAAACCAAAAATTAGTCTAAACTAACAATGTTGTCCCCATCATCCTCAGTACCAATAATGGCCATTCTCTTGTCGTTCTTGGCTTCATCCAAAATCTCTTCAACATAGATAATGATTTTTTTAGAAAGAAAATGATTTTTTTCTTTCAAATGCTTCTTGGCTAAACCCACCTAAACCTAGGAGCAGTGTACTATCCAAGATCAAGAACATCTCAATCAACCGAAAACAACTAGTCATCTCCAATTAAAGGCATAATTCCATATGAGTGAGTCTCATTACTCCCAAGTGACACATCCTTCAAATAATTAAACATGAGTCAACAATCATATTACATCTAATATATCCTAAAATCATAATTAGGATCGAAACTCTCGACCAAGATACAGGAGTAAAGTTGGTGGTCCTGTAAAATTATTTATAGCCTTTGTAAGAACACGCGGAAAGCTAGTTAATGTTAATGGATCCTTTCTGTCTTATTTCATTTTTCATTGAAGTGATGCAAATTTTTTAAGATAATTTATTATCCTAATCTTCAAAACAAAATAATCACATCCACTAAATATTTATGTTAATCAGACTCGTGACAGGGCATGTCAGGTCACTCTCTTAGGGCCCGTCTTACGCACCCGTTAATGTTTGTATGTTAATAAAGAATTAAAGTAAATTACTGAGTGGCACATTTTATTATATTGGTTATAATTATTTTGTTGGTGAAATTATACAATTTAAAAATAAGCATAAACATAAATATTTTGTAAATTATTTGAGAATCGCTTGTTCCTGTTCTTTTAATTTCCAAATCATAAATAAAAGAATAATGAATTCAAAGAATTATTGGACTAATCTTGAAACTTTAGCAAAACGATGCTAATCTTGAAATAGACTGAGGTTACAGTGAGCATTAATTTGATATTGTGATCTTAAATATATGTTTTAAAAGATTATTAATGAAAAAAGTAATGTCTTAACAGAAATATTAAAAAAATAATTATTTTTATATTTGGTAATGTTTATATAATCTTATTAACTATACTTTCCATTGAGATATTTTCATAATCACTCGAGATTGATTCTGGGGTTTACGGTCGTCAACGAAGAAACTCAAGTAGATGTTTGTTTTATTGTTGGGATTTCAACTTTCTAGATAGTATACCATGTCTAAAATTTAAATTATAGAGAAATTTGTATTGATACACAATTATTGAATTTCAATAAATAGAAACATGTTTTTTCTTACAATAACAAAATTGTGGTAACAACACACCTAGTGGAAAATTTGTATTCCCGTGCAAAAACTTATTGCCCATCGAAAATGCTTTTGTTGGGTATGAAACTTTCTACACAAAAGGAACACATTTTGGCTGTGTATTGTTTATAGTAAAATTATTTTTCATTGTGTTATTAGCTGCCTTTATATACACAGCAAAAATGTATTTGTATCGTGGACAACACATTTCTGATGAAAATATGTTTTGTTAGGCATAATAAACAAAATTATGAAATAAATATAGGAAAAACATTAGGTGCACATAGAATAGCAAAAGCGATAAGCACAATCACCATAAGGTGTGTGATGTGGACGACCCTTAAAAAGTGCCTGCCAACATGGAGCCCACGTCATATATGCCACTGTAATTTTTTTTCCTCTGCATAATGGATAATATAGACAATGAAAAATTAACAGCACCGCTTTTTCAGGCTTGGTGTTCCAAAATCAACATGTCCTAAGGACTAGTTCCACAATTGATGACTTCCGGGAGTTCAATATACATTTGCCCCTGTATAAATAGACGTTTGAAAAAGGACCCATCGCAGAAAGTACGGAAAACACATACTTCACGTGATTGATTTAGAAATTATTCCCAATTCTGAAGCCCACTTACGCAGGCAATAGTTGATACTTCAATTTGTTGCAATGGATGATAATCATAGGGCCACATAAAAACGCATAGGAGGCTTTGCCAAGTTAAACAATATATCCCCAGAATTATCCTCGGAAATTTTTGAAGACGGTTAAGGAGTTTAAAATCAATAACATTACTAGGCCGTGAAATTTTTCTCTTGAGGGGGCTAAATTTACAAATTTGTTTCATAACTATCAAAAGTTGAATTGGATCGTTGATTTGTTTCATGTATGAGTCGAGGTTTGGGATGATTAACATTATATATGCAGTACTAATTTTTATTTTTTATGACATGCAATTTGAGCAATAGTTGAAATAATTCATGTAATTCTTTCTGGAGGTTGACTAAATATAACCCTAACTACTGTCAATTATTCATTACTTCACAGGAGCTGACAAAAATGCCTAATTACTCATGTTGGGAAACTTTAGACCAGCTCAAATTCCTCATTTCTGAAGTTAATATAACGGTTGACAAATATTTCTTCTGCACTACTTTTTACATAGGTAAACAACTATAATGTACCATTCCATGTAAAGAGAATAGTCACCTACCAAGTTAAACACTTAGGAGCGACAGCATTCCACAGTGAATGACAATCTGCAGACACCATAGTTGATGTTTCCTACACTCATTGATCTATCCGCTAGGCTGCTTTGATAACGCGGGGAATAGTAGCTTCTCCAACTCCACTAAACTGAAACAAAATTAATGTGAGCAAAACTGGAGTATGATAAACTGTTAATACCTAAGTAGCCATACGAAGAAAATCTACTAGTTCACTTACATCTCATATTTACGATAGGCTTCATTTTTTTTGGCCAAGAACAAGTCGCTATCTTTGGGCAGATTACTTAAAGAACTACCTGGAAAATTTGGAGCAAAGATCAACACTATAGCTACAAGTATAAATGAATAAAAAGCATTATAGCATAATTCACAGAACACGAGCATAATTCAAAATACACGATCTTTTTTCAGTCTGACATTTTGCAGAACTAGAGATATATTGTTCAAAATATGAAAAATGAGCCAAACTGAAATGGAAATAAAACAAATTAAAGAACAAAGAAAATGTCCGAGCTTGAGCATCACAAATTAAATAGGAATTTTCTAGAGTGCAGCATTTGAATACAATTAGTGCTGTTCTGAAAGTATTACAGTAGAAAGAAACAAATATCCGGGGAGGGGTTATGAGATTGGTAAGAGAACTAAACTCAAGATTCCAATGAAAAAGTTAGGCTGATAAATGAACATTAAGTTATTCATGGAAAAAAAAAAAATTTGAAATATAAAATTCCCATTTTTTGTCATAACATCTTTTGAACGACATTGGGCACTAATTAGATGATAAGAGGTGCTGCTTTCTCATCGCAAGGGAAACGAGGATAGAAGTAACCTTTCAACCCAACGATTAACATCCGCTCACTAGTTTCTCTCACATACTTTCTACTATCATCTGAATTTTGAATAACATTTCAGAAAATGTTAACTGTGAACCAAACTCGTCTTTTAATTCTAAGAATGTCATTTCTGGGGAATAAATCGCATAGCTTGTAAAACAAATCTACAGTATTTACTTTCACTAGTCCAGTCAGCAGACAAGAATATGGAGATAGACCAAAATATAAAAGCAAACAGGATCAAACATGTATGCTCTACTATCCCACCCAAATTTCCCTCCCCAGACAACTAAAGCTAGAGTGGTTTCCCACAACAGTTTCCAGACATAAACTGACACAGAGGCCTGTAAAAGCCTACACGAAAATGAGAAAAACTTAGAAATTGTACCCTACAGGGAGTAGCTCAAACCAGAATATATTGAAAATAGAATAAATTGATTATACGTCGAAGTTATCAATCTCAAATAGCAGTGCATGACGGCTAACTCTGAAAACGCTAGCTGGATAGCTGGAAGCAGGAGGAGCGATATTTCAAATATTATAATAATGCAAACTAAATAATTTATACTACACCTAATAAAAAAGGAAACAAAAATACCGAATTTAAAGGAATTTACGATGAACAATAAATCACACTTTATAAACACAGTCCCCAAGGAGACATAAGAACATATTAATGAAGTCAAAAGTGAAAGATATCAGTGAAATTAATAGAAAAATAACATAAATGTGAACTTTGAAAGTCTAAAGGAAGAAGAAAAAAAGAACCCAGGATAAAACAAATAGTTCTATAGAGTATGAACCAAGAAGGAATAGAGGTTCATCAAACAGACATAGCTTTTGTGTGGATTTTTTTACCCAAAAGAACCCAGATAAAAATTAGTTTTTTAAGCTTTTATCACAGTGGCACTGCTATAGCACGCGAAAAAACACTATTGCAGCCACTATTGAAAACGGCTCCGCTAGTAGCAGCCCTGGGCTGCTTTGCACTATCCCACAATTGTGAGCATAGCACACTATTGACTTTTATATTACACATGCACAAAACTAAATTGATTACCCATGAAGATTTAGACTTGCATTTGTTTGAAAGCAATCTTATAAATTTTCCCACAAACAAGTTTCCAATAATGCAGTTCCTACATATAGGCTAATTCATAATAAGTGCAATTTTGGCAGACCGCATAAAGCATAGACAATTTAGAGGTAAGATGAATAAAGCATACTTGGAACGGGAGCTGGGTGTTTCATCATCACATCTTTCTGAACCTTCAACGGCGAGTCTTTGTCAGGCTGTTCTACACCCTGTCAAGTAAACAAACATATGAAGTCAACACTGAACAAAAATTTCACACATGTTAAATGTTAAAACCATCTTCAATTCGAAAAGATGAAAAGAGCAGCAGATAAGCACAATGTGATAAGATGAAGATGGAAGGAATTTAATACCTTCTTCTTATCCCTCCTTTTTAATATCTTGAGATGGCATTTCTTGATGTAGTGCATCAAATGGTATCGAGAATGCCGAGAGCACAACTGTTCCTGGACCTTAGGGTTCTCCGTTAACCAGTCAGAAATCTCCTTGGACTTAACCACCTCATCCTTATCCAAAGTCTCCAGCCACGAATACACCGGAATCCACTGGTCAGTGCGCTGAAACCGCGCGTGCGGAAGATCAAGCTGACTCGCTTCCCGTTCCTGAAAGACCAAAATCCGTAACAAAACAGAAGTGGCGCCTGCGGTTAAAGAAAGCGAAATCTGAAAGGAAAAGTGGAATTGGTTAGAACCTGATTGGGGAGTCTGATGCAATTCTGGAAGGAGATGAGTCGGTTGGAGAGATCGGGGCGAGGCATGCATCGGAGGCCTTCGGGGAGAGAAGCGAGGTTGGAGTCGATCCACGCTTCCACTTCGGCCATGCTCACTTCCTTGGCCTCCGGGAAGGAACAGAGCCATGCTCGAGCCATCGTCTCCCATTCTTCCGATTGCTGTTCCTGCTCTTGTTCTTGCTCTGTCTCTGGTTCTGGTTCTGGTGCCGGTGCTACATTTGGGTCCTCGGAGGTCGACATGAGGCTCAAAGGGTTTTGCGTTTTACACTAAAACGACAACGCTTCCTCTCCTTTTCCACTGTCACACACTATCTTGCCTTCTGTACACACTGTTGTTTTTTCTTTTCTACTTTTTTCCTCTCGAAAATATAAACACTATATAGTGAGAATAAAAAAGTACTTTTAGTTTTATAGTTGTACAATTTTATCTATTAAAGATATTTAAGAATAACTTATTTAAGTTTTTGAATAGACTATTTTTCGCTTTTTTTAGATGGCATTTGGTAGGGAAAAAGAATTATACCTGGTAATCGGGGTTTTGAACTGTAAACACTGATAATAAGTTATGATTATTAATGAATAGGTTCCCTTTGGTTGAACAAAATATTTTTAAGAATTGAAGAGTAATTTTTTTATTTTTACTAAAATTTTAACTTATTTTCATATTAAACTTTTTAACAAGAATAGCATTATAATTGTTTCATTAAAAAATTATTTTAACTTCTAAATTTTAGATTTTTTTTTCTACAATGGAATTTTCTATAAAAAAAAAAATATATTTATATATATATATATATATAT
>Ga0209489_100413_pt1 | contig 78025 bp, 49 predicted proteins | sample SiratrowhiteBW_FD_187527 | JGI IMG/M metagenome (GOLD analysis project Ga0209489, IMG submission 187527) | Root nodule microbial communities of legume samples collected from California, USA - Siratro white BW (SPAdes) (version 2) | ecosystem: Host-associated > Plants > Roots > Nodule | place...
TTCAAAGGGGGGGGGGGGGGGGGTGAATTGAACATCTTTAAAAATTTTTGCAAATGTACTTTTCAACGTGAGAAATAAACAATCTTTAAAGAAACTATGAAGGTGACATAAAAAGAAGCAAACAATAGAGGTCCAAAGTTATTCCAAAAAAATAACAATCACACAGAATCAATAAACTGGAAACAAATATTAATTCTGGAAAGAAAACAGTATACTGTAAAGCAAGTTCTGGAAAATCACAGTGTACTGTAAAACCAGTTCTGGAAACTTAATTCAAGAAATCAAAGAATTAGATCAAATCCAAGTTTGTAATGAATTACTGATTAAGGAACATTTTATCAAACAATACAAACTATGTTTAATGTATGAACACTGTGAAAAGTCAACTTCTGGAAAAATAGATTAATGAATTACGAAATTGCTGATTTACAGAAAATGAGTAATCTGGTTATTGAACAGATTTAGAAATAACTAGAGTAAATTGTATTTAAACAGAATATATGTTTTCAAAGGTTACTTAAAATGTTTCAAGAATGTTGAGCAATCTATTCAATTGTACAAGAATGTCTGACTGTTAACTGTGATAGTCAAAGTGTCATACATCTAGTTGATAATCAAGATTTGCCACGAAAGGACGTAACAAATAGACATCAAACTGCATTTTGTGAGAGATGTTACTGCGTCTAGAGATGTTAGGATCGAGAAGATAGTCTTGAAAGAAAATATAGCAGATGTGTTTACGAAGTCCTTGCCAAGATTGAGGTTCATAAGGTATATCAAGCTAGTTAACTTTTAGTTTGAGAAGAAGGGAAGTTAAAGTTGGAAGCTCTTCCATGATTTGGAGTCAAGGTGGAGAATTTAGATGATTGGCTTTAAATCATGTATAGGAGATCATCTGTTGGAAATCTCAGTCACATGGTTAGATCATTTGATGTGAATAAGAAAAAGATTGTCTACTAGAGACCATCTAGTAGTGCTAAAACTAGTAAAATCGTATGGTTCATCTTTGTTATGATTGTCTAAATTGTCTAGTATGTGTTTATTATAATTGTTTTAACGATTTTGTTTCTTGAATGGTCTTATTTTACTCCTTCTATATAGGGTCTTTATATAGAGCAATGTTATCGAAAATCGGCCATGGCGGTGCCATGGCGGAATGCGATGGCAGATTTACATACTACCGCCACCACACAACAGTGGCGAAGCGGATTCTATATGGCGGCCCGTAGCGGCCGCTTTCCGCGTAACGTCTTGTAACGGCGAATCGGCAAAAAGGGAAAAGCGTTCAGCAGCTTGTGCGCGGAGGACCAGCTCGTGTAAGCGCAGCGTGCACGGAGGCGCTGCGTACGTGGAGGCGTTGTGTGTGCGGCGGCGCAGCGTCTGCGATGGTCGACGCGGCAGAAAATCGAAGTCTGTGTGGCTGCGGCTGATAGGGATGAGGGTGACGAGAGTGGGTGACCTAATTATTTGGGTGATATTAATTGGTCCTTACTCGGCCCAATTAGTAAATTAACCCTAAAATTTTATTAAATCCTATAATTTAAATTTTAACGGCTATAATTTAAATTTAACAACTATAATTTAAACTTAACAGCTATAATTATATTTAACAGCTGTAATTTAACCTAATTCTTAACTTTTTAACTGAATGGTATTTTTATCCAGTCCAATTAAACCTTATATATCCCTCTTACTATGACTATTAAATCTACAATTTTTTTATACCTTCTACTATTCACTGTCACAGTACCTACAATTATCTCTCTGCCTCCAACTATTCACTGCCACGGTGAAACCTACAATTATCCTTCTATTCACTGCCTCCAGCCACAGTCAAACCTATTATTTCAAGGTGTTTTATTTTTTTAAATATCTTTTAATTGTTTTTTTACTTTAATTATTATTGCAATTTGCAATCTGTTTTATTTTTCTAGATATTTTTTAATTGTTTTTTAGTTTAATTATTATTGTAAATTGTTTTATTTGTTGTAAATATTTTTCAATTGTTTTTTTTGAATTTAATTATTGTTACAAACTGTTTTATTTTCTTAAACTATTTTTTAATTTGTTTCTTTTTACTTTAATTATTATTGCAATCTGTTTTATTTTTAAAAAAAATATTTTTAATTGCAAACTGTTTTTTTTAATTTAATTACTATTGCAAACGTTTTGTTTTTTCTAAATATTTTTCAATTGTTTTTTTTTTACTTTAATTATTATTACAAAATGTTTTATTTTCTTAAACTATTTTTTAATTTGTTTCTTTTTACTTTAATTATTATTGCAAACTGTTTTATTTTTAAAAAAATATTTTTAATTGCAAATTGTTTTTTTTTTAATTTAATTACTATTGCAAACCTTTTGTTTTTTCTAAATATTTTTTAATTTGTTTTTTTTTTACCTTTAATTATTATTGCAAACTGTTTTGTTTATTTTTACATATTTTTTATTTGTTTTTTTTTCTTTAATTATTTATAAGAAAAATATCATTATTTTACAGCAATACCAATGGCTAACAATCAAGACAACGCAAAAGCATCCCAGAGAACCGATCCGGGTTGGAAACATTGTCATCCTATGGATGAATCTAACCAAAATACAACTGTATGTAATTACTGTGGGAAAGTTATGAAAGGAGGAGTGACAAGGGCCAAAGAACATTTAATGGCAAAGAAATTTTTTATAATTTTTACAATACAATTATATTTTTGTTTTTTTTTTAAAATATATATATATATATATATATATATATATATATATATATATATATATTTTTTTTTTTTAAATATATATATATATATATATATATATATATATATATATATATATATATATTGTATTTTTTTTACCGCAATGCTTCCGTCATAACCCGTTATGGTTTCCGTTATAAAGTTATAAAAGATTTTGGGTTCTCCAATATTTTTCGTTATCTGATATCGATAACACTGATATAGAGTCTTTACACTAAAATTGAGAGAATTCTTTGTATATAGACATTCTATTATCAATAAAGTGTTTTCTTTAATCTTATTCTTGTAATCTTGTTTTGATATTGCTGAGAACCCAACACTTATATTTATATTCTCTATTCCATTACTTTGGTATTTTTAGTTATATGCTTTGACATCTTTAGCACAATAATATCTTTTTGTTCTAATATTGGCATATACATACCATGATGATCTATGTTTCTCATATGTTATGTTATGAGTTCCTAATATTTAAAGCTCTAATAACATTTACATAAAATTAACTATGAGATCGACTAGAATAATTTACTTGAAACCCAAATACTTCTTTTAAATACATAATGCTTAGAAGCTTTTATCATATAACCGTTAACAAAATATGTTATAAAATATTTTTGGATAGAACAAACAAAATAGTTAAATAGGTTTCGAAAAGCAAGATTTATTATGACACAAAAATAATATTATTTGTCATATAAAAAAGAGAGATGTTAAACGATTTGATCACGAGAAAATCTTGTCTCAGTTGTCCACATTACGTCAATCTAGTTTTTATAGACAAAGACAGTTTAGATAATTTCTAATTTAGATGATAATAAATAATGTCAAGTTTTGATAATCTAATATGTTTCTTTCAAAAGTATGTGCATCAAGAAAATCTATAAGATTGTCTTTCTAAAACAGACCATATTGGGTCATAAGGTTATTTTATCCCATGATTTGAAAAGACTATTCTAAATCTCATAAAAGAGAAGACACAAAACACAAAAATAAAGCTTTATAAGAAGACGAATATCATATTCAAAGTTATTATATCATCATGTGATCTCATCAAAGTATTAACTCATGTATTTATGTTTTTGTATAGTGTTGACACAACAAACCAACTTTTTTTTGTTGTATAGTGTTGTCAATACAAGAAAAACATGCCTAGAATTAAAAAATATTGTAAAATATAAGAAGTTGAGTGTAGCAAAGATCCTATCAACAAAAAGACTACCAACTGCTAATATAACTATGACACACAACAACAAAAATCAATATGTTACTAGTAACAATCTTATTCAAGACGCCTATAAATAAAAGATTTGTCATGCAAATCCAACTAAAAAGTCTATGTAAAAAAATATCAACGTACTGTTCATATTTCTTTACAAATTTATTGAAGGTCTAGATCATAGAAATGTCTTACAAGACGATAGACAGAACATCATTTCTTTGTATAATCTTCACTATTGTAATGTTATAAATAACTTCTTTTAACATGGTCAGGAGAGGCAATAATAGAATTTACGAGAAAGATATAACTGGATTTATGAAAAAAAATATTTATACCTTATATCTCACAGGGAAAGAGATAAAAGAGATACATGCGTGACTTTGCATACTCATTATAAATCAAAAATGACAATAAAAATATATATATAATAATTTATTAATTAGAAAACTCGTTACATTATACAAAAAGAGTAGACATAATCTAGGATTAGGGTGAAATAATATAAAACTCAAAATGCTTTTATCCCTCATTTATTTCCTTTATAATAATTTTTATGAAAATCCTTTTGAAACCCGTATTAAATATTAATTGCTCACCCACAAAACTTTTGATCTTCTAATCACTATAATATTACAAAAATTTTGCAAAGTATTTCTAATCTTTAAGTTTTAAATCTTGCAAAGCTAGCTTTCTTCTTTAAAAACATAAATTCCTTCGTTTCAAAATACTTTAAAAAAGTGTTTTCTCCTTAAAAACATTAGTGTACTATAACTATGGCTTCGTGTACTATAACTAATGGCTTCAAGATCAAACGTTGATTCCTTACATGATATGAATTAAAAAAAATTTAGGTGATTTTATTTCATTTGGGTTATATTAATCTTAATTAAGGTTCTCAAGGTTTGATTGTAAGAGTTTACAAGTGGTAGTGTAAATCTTATAGGATTCAAAGTTATTATGTTGTATATTTCCTTATGTTATTAAGGGGTTGTTGTAAAACTTAAAAAATAGTAGATTGACTTAACCAAAATCATTGAGCATCTGAACACAACTCTCTTGCAATGAATTATTTTAGTGTTTTTATCCTACTCTTATCTTATCGACGTTGGATTAATATTGTTTGGTTTAGAAACTTCAAAAAAAAAAAATGAATATAACGTTGTTTATAGCTGAAACTAATGTTTTCTTTTAAGAGTTGATAGATTCAGTTTGAAAATTTTAATTTACCCTCCATCTTCTTGAATAGAGTCTATACTTCTAACAATTAGGTGTGATGTAAGCACATATATAATTATCAATTGATTTTAGTTTTTTCAGTAGTTGATTTCCAGTTTTATTATAATTTTATTATTAAGAACTTGTAAAATACAATAATTTTAATTGTTTATCAAAAAAAAATTTGAAAATTAAACAATTTGAAATAAAATGAATTCAAACTTTATATTTATTTTTTTTAAGTTGTAAAATTTCCTATTCAAACATAAAGTATAAATATTTTATTTTAAAAATTATATTTCTTTTGTTTCTATTTTTTTAGAACACAAAATTATCCAATCATCTTCATTGGATCTCCTTCTCCTATTTAAGGAAATTAAAATATAATCAAACAAATGAGGATTCAATAATTTTGAGTGTGAAAAAAGACTTTAAAAAACAAAAATTGAGTGTAATAATATTTTTGCATTTAAAGAATTTATTTTTATTAAAAATAATACAAAAAAATCATCTGAATAATTAGACACATAATTAACAAAACACCACTAATCTTCTCCACATGATGTCTAAGCAAGCATTTAACCTATCAATTAAAAAATATGAGTAAGAGTCAAACGAAACTATATCTATTATACTAAAATTAGTCAATTTTTTGCAATTGTATTAAAATGGAAATAGACAATACCTGTTGTATGAAAAAAAGAAAACAGAAATTAACTAACACGTAAATAATATTTTTTTACCTGCCAATTTTCACGGCAATGTTTAAAGACAGAATTAACGAATATGATTAAAACTTTAGCCAAACTAACAATACATATTGTATGAAAAAACATATTTAGCCAAAAAGCTATACTATATATGTCTAGCCTAATCTAATAAGTTCAACCTAAATTTATAATTTTTTATTGTAATAAAGTACCAATATAGGAAAAAAAAAATAAAGTTCAACATTCAGTTTAACTTCAAAATATTATCACAACTCTATATATATATATATATATATATATATATATATATATATATAGTATAAACACACACACTAAAACTAAGTTGGATACTTCGACCAGCCAATAAGTAATAGACGTGAAAAATTGAGAATACATGAAGAATTTCAGCTTCTTATCTTTTATAGTGAAATTTGAAAATGTATAATTTTAATAATTAAATTTCTAAATTTTAATTTCTTTTAAAATTTCTCATTTAAATAGCATATATAATCACAAAAACGTTTATAAACATTTTTGGGAGAACCATGACAAAGGACTAAACAAAGGACTACAGGATCCGATATAAGGTAAGACCCTAAGAAATGTGCATAGTCAAATGATAAAATCACCCTGCAGTTTAAACACTGACCACCACTGCTAAAGTGCCCTGAGAAAGAAGTGGGAACTGCTGCAGAATATCACATAATTGTACCTCCCACTGAAAGTTAAGTTTTGTGAAACATCCAAAGTGTGAAAATATTTGTATTATATTAATTTAAGCAATTTAATTTTAGAGGTTTTTGTCTCCACATAATTACTTTTGATGTTTTATATTAAAAGTTTCCATTTCCTAAAAATATAGGGAGATATCAACGCTGGATCTACTAGGATCAACTTTGATTGTATAACACAAGTTACCTAAACTCTTTTAACTTCACAAACTTACTGTACAAACATAACTTACATGGGTAATATAAGCAATAATCAAGGAATAAAGTGCGAGGAATTGTTCGTGGCAATGACAATGATTGCTTTTTTCAATTATAAGTAGTATGAATTGAAAGAAAAAAGGTAATAAATCAGATCTAACCTTCAAATTAATCACCTAATACAGGTCAAATTATCTTTTAGAAATACAAAAATATAACTTAAATGACAGATAATTTCAAACTACTTCTTTAGGTGGTTTTGAAGTTACTGTTCCACTATCCACTATTCTTTAGCTGTAGTTTAATTTTCGCATCTTTGTGAGTTTAGAAACTATATTAACTCCATTTATGGGACTGATTTCTACTGGATGACTCTTCCTGTAATTCCACCAGCGAAAGCCCGAAATTGAAACATCGACGAACTGGATTCTATTGCAAAAGACTGCACGGCCTAGACACAACCAAAATTCCAAAAGCAATTTTTCGAATGTTCACTTAGTTGCCTCCCCAAATAAACACATGAACCGTGTTTCGGAAGCATAAGGATGACAGTATAAAAAGAATCACTAGTAAAACTGGTTAAATAAAATGTAGAGCCTACAATATTTGGTAGATTCTTATCTATTTCAAACAATATGAATTGTTTAAAAGAGAGTATTATAAAATATATTATTATAAAGATGGGATGGATCGTTATTGCCACTGAGCCAAACGCGAGATTAGTGGAAAAATAGTTGATAGATAAATACCTGCGGCAGTTTTCTCTTTCTTCTAGACTTCGAAAATAATGAAGTTGGTTGTGCTTCAAATTGGTTAAGTAGGGCTAATAAGTATGTTGGGGAAGGGTGGTGGTGAGGATGCTTATTCCACAGTAACGTGTAAGATTTCATTCAGAAACAACTAATTTACACGAAAGGAAACACTTCTCAAATTTACATGCCTGTTCGCTTCCTCTCAAAACCCAGCTTAAAACATAAATCAACATTTGGCTATTAGTACTACAACAAAATTAGCAAGAGAGAAGAAGACTATGTGCTGCAAAGCTTCACTGCAAGCCTGAGGATATAATATAACTGATAAAGATAAACTCTTAACTACCCTCAAAAAATGACATAGTAAGTTGGTTGTTAATTCAAACCTTGTGTGGATGACCTGGCTGATGATGACTCACCAAGAGAAACAGATGCCAGAGATGAAGCCCAAACTCGGGCACTCCTTGCCCTTTCCTGAAAAATCCTGATCTTGCACAGTCTTAACCTGTTCCAAATCCTCCTGACATCTATCACCTGAAGCACACGTCCCATTACTTGGCTCGTCTCGCCAAATATTTGCAGGTTCAGATGAGGAACACAGGAAACCCAGAATGCTCGGAGACGTGAGACGATCTTGGGGAATACAAAGAGGAGTAACCTCAGACAAAGAAACAATACGGAGAATAACAAGTAGGGGTCCCTGCTCCATGTTTCTTTCAGAGACAAACCAATCTGGTTCATAGTCATATTGTCATCACTCGTCATGCTGCTAGGTTGTTCAACAATATTAATACTTGCTGCAAACCCTGAACAAGAAGAGAGATTAGTCAATGGAGGTAAATTAGGTAAAATAAAACTCAGTCGTTGAAGTTTCTAAAGCTTCGTGTTAGTATTAATTGCGGAGGAAAATTGATTCTCTTTAAATAACGCTAACATATTTACAAACAAGAAGGGGATATGCTTACCCGAGTTCCTTTCGTAAAATTCAGAAATGGAAAGGAGATTTTTAGGACCATGATATCTCAACATTGATGTCTGGTTCACTAGTAATATTGCAGGCAAGTTATGGATTCCATATCGTGAAAACAAGCTGCAAAAGCAAAACAAATGTAGACATCAATAGACAGTAATAAAGGTAGCCTGTTGTGTATGACATAATTTCATCTGAATTATCAATTAAATACGATGTAGAAAAGGAAAGAATACATCTATTAGTTATGACATCAGCCTAACTAATAGAAAATTGATTAATGCTAGCAACACAATGTCTGGAACTATCATTGGGTGAAATCCATATACATTCTACTAAATGACATAGCTTTTTACTCTTTACTTAGCGAGTCATACTCATTTAGCACAATGCACATGGATTTCATTTATTAATATATAGAATTTGGTAAAGAAAGTGTGTCATCGAGTGTAGCACTAGCATTCCTCATAGGAAATTAGATATTGCTGAACCAGGAATAATTAACTACATCAAATTGTAGGCCATCACCAGACCAGGCAAACAGCATACAGCAAAAAGAATTAATTTCATCCTTATCCAGAAATTTAAAAATAAGAGCAGGGGTAGCTTCAAAACCTTGGCAAAGCTGATGATTGCTCGAGAATCAAATGTTCTACTTGAGGAAACATGGAACTGAGAATTTCAAATTGAGGAAGCATTTTTTGAGAAAATGGGCACCACGAAGCGTAGAAGAGTATAGAAATATACTCTATACTCTTTCTGCTAGATAGAACTCTGTCTAAAAATTCTCCATCCACCTAAACAAATCAAAATGAAAAATAAAATGAATGTCATCAGAATATGCAATTTAATAAAGCCGGAAAACATAATTAAATCTTAAAATTAAATAAATATTTATTCCAATCTATATAAGCAAAGGTATACAGCATAATAATGACAAACACTGTATTTATTCAGTCAGAAGGAATTGCATTGGGCTTAAAAATTTATTGAAAATGAGAGAAAAGCCTAGCACGGTGCATGGAAAGAAAAGAAACTGTTATCCGCTTCTCACTTGTCACTTGTCACCTTTGATTTTGACTAACAAAATGAGCCAAAAACATATATATCCCCAAAGCCAACCTGTCCCCTTTTCTGACTTAACGTGCAAACTTCAGGCCTCAAAAAGACTAATTTCTTGACACGATGAAAATTCAAGTAACGGACCTTAAAATAGGAAACTTATTACCATTATCAATGTAGCATAAAATCATTTATATCCAGCCAAATTATTTTGCAAGATGGGCAATTACAAGCTCAAAATGCAACGTTGAACCAACAACTGTTGTTTCATGATGAGTACATAAAATGGAGACCCCCTGGCACTTGGGCTTGACCAACATGTGTCCTAGCCCAATAAACCAGTTGCATGGCCCTACAAGAAATTTATACATGTCTATGTTAATCAATAGTTAGGCTAATTAAATTATATCTTTAATGGCAGGGCATTGGGTTTGTTGGGGAAAAAAATTTTAGTAAGGATAGCTGCTCATTGTAATCTTCAATATCACATGGTAGAGCTGTTTCAATATCTGTTGTGGCTGCGTGTATAACACCGTGATAACGAGAAATTACCCTAAAACAGCATATATTGTGAATTCTCCCCATTTTCTAATGATTTTTTTATTCAAAACATTATAGGGTTCAACACCCTTCTTCCACAGTTGTTCAGACAAAAACTTAACCTTTTCTTCAAACTATGTCGAACAAAGTGTTTGCTGTTGTTCGTTTGGCCAGCCATGATATTTTCAACCAATGACAGACTGCTCAAAGGTCTCTTCTCTATTTTTGGTCTTGCTGTGTGCATTAGAGCTCAGAAACTGTTTACATCTGACAACTTACAACCACCCTTTTATATTTACAAGCACGGAAATCCACATATGATCTCATATCCAGTCCAAATAAAGGAAGAAGATTATGTTAGGTCCTCAACAAACATCAAAAAACTTGTGAAAAAACCCTAAAAAACATGGATAGCTTTTAATCCATATAAAAAACTAATCACTTATATATAAGAGCAAAACCTATAATTGGTGGGAAAAGAAGGATTACATACTTTTCTTTCACGACACCAATCTATAATGTTCTTAGAAGAATCCATACAGAAGCTTCTTCTCGTCACCTAGTGTAAGAAATGTGGGATTCGATGATTGAAAAGCTGAAAAGGTCATATATGACTATGGGAGAAAGGAAGAAAGTGAAGGTTCAACCTTTTATGAAGTGTTTAATTCCATATTAAGATATGGGCAATTCTTCATAGTGAAATAAGGACAAGATACGAATCATCTGTTCGCTTCACTTTAAACAAATTTTGATTTTGCTGACAGGTTATGTGATTAATCGTTTAACGAGGATATGTAAAATGAGGAAACTATTTGGGATTTGGATTAAAGCTTCAGTGTGAATGATTTGATTGAAATCCTCAAAACGTAATCGATTTTCCTGATCAAAATATAATCATTCAAGAGATACATATGAAATCCCCTCCCCCCAATGAAGAGAAATACAATGAAAGTAGTCCCATCAAGTGGTTCAGAAGATGGTAGAGAGCATCATCAAAGTTAACTACAATATATTGCCAAGCTACCATCTGTAAGACTTTTAACGCTGAGAGTTAAAAACAAGAAATTTATGCAATCTGCTCATAAAATAGAGCTATAATCCATATGTATTTTTATCACAAGTTGAATAATTCCATGGATACTTACGGATTATTCTCTAGAGGTTATTAAAGGACATCAAATGGACATATTTTATTGTTATACCAATGCGACCTTGAGACCCAATTAAAATAATCAAGTCATATTTTTAACTAGGTCTTAGTCAGCTACACGAAACACATATTTTTAACTTGTCTACATGCTTAGCCGATCCCACATCTCAGGTTGAAGCCGAATGATCCAATAAAATCACAAACAGCATAATAGCTAATTGTTTACAAGTAATTAAGCACAGCAATCTTTAACCTAACAAAAATATCTTCAAGGTCCAAGGCAACAAAATAAATTCAGTTGTTTTCCATAAAATTTTAAAAATATAAAACAATTAGCCAAAACAAAGAAAATTATGAGGAATTATATCCATAAGCATGCAAATCAAGAACTTAAAAATCATTCTCAGGTATGAAAGTATCCCTATCAATGGACATTTACAAGATGCGAAAACCGAATCCTCATTTCCATGCGTTTAATTCAGAACTTCATCAAACCATTCAAACAACAACGGCGACAACAAGCACCTTATCCAATCAGGTGAGGTCAATTACACGAATCACACGCACATCGCCATTGTTCCTTACCATTTAACGATCTCTGGTGCGTCAATATCATAATTCCGACGAATTTCTTCAGACAGAAGAAAACTATGCAAACAATTACTCCGCATCTCACTTATCAGATTCCATATCTATCTTATCAGATTCCACGGCCTCTTTCACAATAAAAATTAGCGAATTCACCACGACACATCATGAAAAATTGATACATAATATTTAGCGGCTAGGTTAAAGATCAAACCATCCAAACATCGAAACAAAATCCAACAATCCACAAACACAGACCGCAAACAACATCAACCCGCGAAAAGTAACACAAAATCTTACAACCGAGGTACCTGGAGAGGCGGATTCGACGGGATCGAGATTGGACACTGCGATTGGAGATTATAGCGAAACGAAGGTGGCTGCGGAAGGCACAACGAGGAAGAAGAACAAGAAGAGGAAAACGCAGACGCGAATTGAATCACAGACACGCAAAGGAGGAGAAGAAGAAGAGGAAGAAGTGAAGAAGCCATAGAATAACGAGCGAATAGATAGAAGAGAACCTAAAGGGCAAAACGGGAAAGAAAGAAAAAAAAAAAGGAAGAGAAATGAAAGGTTTTAGGGTCTCGTGTTTGTGAGGGAGTTTTGTTTTGTTTTGTTGTGTGTGAGGGCGTTGATAGGGTGAAAAGGCGGTGAGGTGCGACGGTGACGGTGGTGGAGTGGGTGGTGATATTTTGTGTATTGGGTGTGAGGAGAGAGGACAAAGAAGAAAAGGCTTTGAGCTAATAATTGAAATTATGTATACATTTATTTATGGCTATCATTCTTCACTCTTTCTCTCTCTCTTTCTTCTTCTTTTTTTTTTTTTTTTTTTTTTTTTTTTTTTCTCACACTTAAATATCGCTTTCTCTCTCCTACCCCGAGTATACCTCGTGTGTGTTTTCAACAGCCATTGTTTTTTCAATTCCACACTTTTCATTTTAATTTTACTAATTAATTATATTTAATTTAATTTAATTTTTTTCTTTAAGATTTTCTATATATTTAAATAAAAATTCTATTCGTTTTGTAGTTATTCTTTAATAAAATGTTATTGGGGAATATATAAAGATGCGTGGAAACTTTTGACCCAATTGTGTAGTTCCCACGCAATAGAGTTTTTCGTGTTTCCACGCGTCATTTCTTATCATTTATTTATTTACGAATTAGATTCTATTTACTATACTTCTCAAATCTCTTGTTTCCTTTTATATAAATGATAGGGTATTCTTTTTGCCATTTCTATTTTTAGAATGTGATTGAAAGTCATTATTTCCGAGTATTAAAATATGGTTGTTGACGCATTTGAGTGTATTTATTAGTTCTTATTATAAGCTCAAGAAAGAAATTTTTTTTGTAGTTAATAAAATTCTAGAGTTTATCATTAAAGGTGGACCGTTAATCTTTACTTTTAAAAATTTTAAAATTATTAAAATTGCTCTGTTTTTTTAACTTCAACTCCATATAAATTTCATTTTTCCAATTAAGTTTCTGCAATTTAATTTTTTTATTAACTTTGTGAAGTAATTATTATCTTGTTCATCTTTGTTTCCACGTAATAATATTTTGTGTATTTTGATATTAATTTTTTTATTGTTAGATAAAGGATAAAGAAAAATAAATAAAAATTTAAATAATTGTTGGAAGAAGGTGGAGTGGAGTTAAATAACGGAATAATAACACTAGAAGTTTTTTATCGTTAATACACAATTCCAATTTTATCCTTGTTGTGCGTGTAATTGTTTTGTTTTTCTTTTTATTTTTGCTTTTAATTTCTTTTCAATCTTATTTAAGCAAATTGTTTCTTGTCATTTTTAATCAAAACAATATAAAGACACTTATTATTTGATAGTTTTCATTATTGAATGTTCTTCACCACCTTCCCTTCCCGTACAACTCTAACTCCATAGTCTCCAAAAACCGTATTTTGGTTTTTCCTTATTCAACAATAAAATTCATATATTTTCATAACTACAAAAATATAATTTAATGTGACACAAAACAACATGTGACAATTAAGTAAACCTAATTAACAGAAAAATTAAACTACATATCCTCAATTAAAACAAATATAAACTTTTAAATACTTAATCAACCGAAAAAATTTAATAAAATCTCAATTAAAAATATTTTAATTAATCATATATTTAAAAATTAATTAAATTATAAGTTTTTTTTAACGGAGATAATCTAAAAGCAAAGTGAAAATAAGAATTTCGTTATGTAAGTCAAGATTGTTAACAAAATCTTCCAAAACGGGTAAATAAGTGTTTTTTTAGTCTAATGGGTGCTTTGTTATACGCAGAACACACGCGATTTATCGCAGTGATGTGTCAGAACCGCGTAGAAAGTTACGCTTATAACAAACTTTAATTACATTACCAACGAAGTGGTGTTTGTGGGTCACATAAAATCTTCCAAACTTCTTGATGTGATAAGATTTTGATCTTGGTTTCCTATTGTTTTATGTGAAGTTATATAGTAAACATTTTAACTAAAAATTTATTTAAACTAGTAATTTTTACTATTTTCAATTTAGATAATGGTATTTTTTTTTTAGACTTTATTAATTTAAAGGAACATATTTAATTTTAGTGTTTAATATATTACTCTGAAAACTAAAACTTATATATATAGTTATAGTAATTTTATTATTTTGATTAAAAATATATAAATAAAATTTAACCATTTTTTATTTTTATTTTTTCTGATAAAAACTTTGAAATTTAAGAAAAAAAATACATTTCAATTGAAAAAATAGAGTAATTACACGAACTAAGAAAGATCAATTAAAATCACTTAATTTAGAAACCAATATTTGTAAATAATTCATGTAACTTAAAAGCAATATAACATAAATTTAAAAAAAAAATTGCAGAATGAAAATTGTATACAAATAGATTATCAATAACGGTCACATGATGTTAAATGATTTGAAAAATAAATATAAATCTAAATACCACATAGTAGAAAGAAATTAAATATGAAGTAAAGTATGCTAAAAGACTTTATAAAAAAAATCTAAAATATAAATGAACGTTAGAATTATCTCTATCTGGTTTTAAAGTTTTAATAGTAATAAATGATATTAAATTTTGATGTGCTAATTATACATATTGTGAGTGTGTTGATCAGAAAATTAATAAGATCACATGTAAAAATATATAAACATGTTAGATGTTTTAATCTTTTCTACTTTGTATGATTTCAAGACGAATTTTATTAAAAACTTATTATAAAAAAAGACCAGCTTTATTATAAAAGAATACAATTTCAAGTTAACTCGTTCGGTTTTAAAAATTTTCTTATATAAAATGAAGAGAGTTTGCTTAAAAAAAAAACTTGATAAAGAAAAAAAAAAGAGTTTAAAGGAATAAAAACAATAAATATGACAAAGAAAAATAAAAAATAAAATAAAATAAAGATTCAAAAGAGTCTAATTAGAGAAAGACTCAAAGTTTTAGAAGATGAAATTATATAACTTATATATAAGTATCTTAGTGTGAAAAGTTAAAACTTTATATTTAAAACCTTAGGGAATCATGAATGAATTATAGAGTTATAAGTGTTTTTTTGGAGCTTTTAAACTACCACATGTCACTTTCATGTACACTAGGATAGTTTGACTCTTCCACTTAATCCTTTACCCTTCAAGCATTTAAGAGTCTTCTTTTGTCTGTCTAAACTCCCTTAAGGACAATCTATCTCCATTCTTCTCAAGTTATTATTGTTTTTCACATATAATCATTATATCTACTAATGGACGAAGGTCCAAGCAAGGTCTAATCATTAGATCCATGACCAAACACATTGAAGCTTAGGAAGAGTCAAAGACACCAACAGACATCAAGATGTTGACAGCCCTAAACTTTAGTGGAAAATTATAAAAATGTTGTGGAAGATTTTCCTTTGTAAAAATATTGTAGAACATATTTCTCCTTTGTAAAAATAAATCCTAGGTGCCTTGGGATTTGTAAAGGCACCTAGGTTAGGTTTTTAGAAGCATCTAGAAGTTATGTCGTGTGGCGCCTTCTCATTAGAGAAGAATGAGGCACTAGGGTTTGGGAGAAGCTTGCTCCACAAGCTAGGTTACCCTAACCCTAGTTTCTCCTACACACTACTTAGGTAGCTTGTAAGGCAAGCTAGGGTTTGGAGAAGCTTGCTCCACAAGCTAGGTTACCCTAACCCTAACTTCTCCTACACACTACTTAGGTAGCTTGCAAGGTAAGCTAGGGTTTCTAACCCTAGCTTCTCCTACACACTACATTAGCTTGCTATAGAAGTTACTAGTTTTTTCTTCTTCTATAAATAAGAGGTTTAGGAACCTCCATTGTAGACTTGATTTGTGTAATGAAATGCTGTCAAATTTTCAGCACATTGCCTCAAGTTTCACATTGAGTTTCTTCTCTTAGAAGCTAGGAACTCTCTCTCTTAAAGGTTGGCCCAACCTCCTTCAAGGCTTTCACCATCTACTTCACCATCAACCTCCTTCCTTCCTTGCATTTCCATGGCTTCCGCATCATGAGGATTTTCATCCACTTCTTCTATTTGGTGCTTCAAGGTTTCATTATGCTCAACTTTCATTGAAGCTTGCGCAAGAAGCTAAGGTACCTAGGAGCTCCTCCATCATCTACCTATATTCAAGAAAGTGTCAGCACTCTCTAATTTTAGGGATTAACGTGTTAAACTTAGTTAAGTGAATTGATTATTGATTTGTAAAGTTAACTCCATTTTCTTGCCAATTTCACTCCTTAGGCCAAGCTCTTCATCTATAAAATGAAGTCCCCTCCATCTATAATCTCACCCTTTAATTTGAATAAAAGTATCTTTGTGAGTTCAAATTTGAGAGTTTCAAGAATTATAATATCTTGCTTTAGTTCTTATCTTGAGAAAAAAAATCTCAAAATGTAAATTTTCATGTAATTATCCTTTGGTTCTCAAATTGAAGGTGACATGTTCTTTTGGATTCTCTTTCCTTAATCCAATTTTGCTTTCATTTATTTATTTGTTTTTATTTTTATTGTGAATTCTAGTTAATACCAAAGTGAGTTTCTCCTTTTGTTTACATGCTTTTGTCATTGATACTCAACCTTTAATGGGTTTTGAGTTTATATATACATCTTGAATTGATCAAAGATCATATCAATTTCTTAAGTTTTGCATAAGACCTTCATGTGTTAACATTGTCTTAACTCATCATAAAAGAACTTAAAACTGGTTCTGTGTTCAATTGACATACTCTAAAATATGGTATCAAGGATCATAAGACTTAATGACTACTTAGATAAATCATATCTTGTCATAACCAATAATTTGTAGACAATCCAAACAAACATTAAAGAATAATTGAAAAAAAGAAGAATATAATATAAAATATATAAGCAAGTTCTTTTTATCCAAATTGATTAAATTAAAATTACTAATGTTTGTTTTATCTTTTTTTATATAAATCTATTAGCTTAAATTATAAAAGAATAATATTTAAAATATTTTACCCAATAATACATTAAAGAAATAAAATAAGATTTAAAGGAAACAAATTTAAATAAATAATTAAATATGAAACAATATATCATATGGAATACCTTTAAACAAAAACAAAATAAATAAATCAATTAATATAAGTCGCAACCGGATCACGACAGGGCGATATAAAATTAATTTTTAAAAAATATTTAAATTTGAGAATTGGAGTCATCACTATAGTTTATTATGAAAAACTATAAAAAAACTTAAAAATAAAATGCCTACGAACCAGATTCAAGATTCGGGAGTCGGTTACGTGTGAAGAAAGTATTAACACTGCACAACACTTGTCCTAAGACGGTTCCTTTAATCAAATGAGTAGAAATAAGTATGGTTTTACAAAATGTCATATTTACCAAATAATAACAATAGTAATATCAATAAAAATAAATAAAATAACAAAACAAACAAATATTAAGAAAAAATAACAAATAAATAAATAAGAAAAAAAATATGCTAATAAACATAATACAAATAAATAACAATTATGCAAATAAAAATAATAAGGAAAAATAAGACAAATAAGCATATATTATTTTATTTTTTGGACCCAACAAGGATTATCCTTGGTCTTATGTATTTTCACAACAAAAAATCAGGGTTCACGTAGTTCTAATTTGAAAAATTGTTTGATGATGTTTAGTATTTTAATTTTTGAAAATTTTATGTGTTTTTTATATTTTCACAAATTTATTTGAAAAAAACATTCTTTATTGATTTGTTAAGAACACAAAGAAAAAAAATAATGGTAATAATAAAAAAAAAATGATTTAGGGTTTCTTTTGGAGTGCTCTGATGTGGTTAATATTCTTATTGAGTGCTCTGGTGTTCTTGCTTCCATGATGCATTGAGATTTTGAATTTTAGAAATTTACATTTTACGGATGTTTTAGGATGGGTGAGATAAAGATTGTGACGCAGCAACCACCTGTTCATTTTATTGGCGATTGAGGGTGGATAAGTGCTTAGTGGTTCTATTAAATATTTGTTGTTTTTTGGGGTTTTGAGTTATGTTTGTGTGCTCTAATGTTTTTGCTTCCATGATCTACATTGATTTAGATTTTTTTGTTTTGGGTCTGAAAAACAGCAACCTCTAAGAAGAATTAAACAACAGTACGTGCTTAGAGAGCAGCATCTCTAGTATAACAAAAATAAATTTATAATGCAAATTTATTTACAAGTAATACAAAATACTAATATTCATTATATTGAAAAATTTCAACAGGTCAAAACAAACAAAATAACGACAAACAGGACAATCACATGAGGCTGAGTGATCAAGATATACCAGTTGAAGACCAACTTTAACAAAATTCATCTTTTTCTTCTAATTCAAACCTCGGTCAGTAATTTTGATTTTTTTTCTTTTATAAAATTTATTCAGACCACGTCTCAATTGCTTTGCTAGATAATTCTACTTTAATGCGCTTAATTGAGATATAAATCATGTTTAAATTAATTTTCATGCATTAAAAGATGGCCGCCTCAAAAGACAAGTAAATTACTCAATAAAAAAAGTAAAATAGCACTTTAATAGGAATTTTTGATTTTCTTTTAAAACATTTTTAATGGATTAGTTTAAAATACCTAACATTCATTTTCTTTATTTTTTTTAAATTTTATTTCAAAACTTTAGTCATAAAATAAAAATAAAATCAAAACTTTTTTTATATTTTAAAATGACAAAAGTATGATAAAACATATTTTTTAATTTTTTAATTTTTTTTAATTTTAAAATAATTTTATTTGTCTGGACGAAATTAAGTATTGTACATAAAAAGTAAAATTGTTGTTCAAAACATATTATCACCTTTTTTTTTTCTTTAACCAAACCAAACAAATGACTATTTCAAATTTTCATTCATTTTCAATATCTTTGTTTTCTATTTCATTTTAATCAATAACCATAATGTTCTTCATTTCTCACTTTTTTTTTTATCTTATTTTCTATTTTATTTACTTTCTTAATTTCTTTCACAACATTCAAATAAAATTTAAATTTCGTTCATACTTTCTCTAGTTTTCAAATATTCATCTTTTTTATTTTTTAAATAATCTTCATTATTTCATTTAAAAATACATTGACTAGAATTTAAATAAAATTTTTAGAAGTTAAAATTTTAATCTAAAAAAAGAAAGAATTTTTAAAAAAATAACGATGGAATTATATATTAAATATCATTAAATTAATTATCACTAAATTATAAATTGTATTCATAAAATATTAAAATCATATTTTATAAAAAGTATTATTTCAATATAAAAGTAAAAATACACTGAATGCATATTATAACAATAAAATCCATCATATATATATATATATATATATATATATATATATATTATTTATTATTATTATTATTACGTGTTGAAAACGGACATTCCGTGTCTCAATAATAATATTAATAGTGGTGGTTTTGTTAGATAAATATATAAGTGATTTGTAGTGTCTTATGTTATTAAAATATAAAGTTACTTTTAATATTTAGATATATTTTTTAATTTTTTTTAATTTTAGAATATAATTAATAATAAAATAGAAATATAAAATGTGTATAATAGAGTAGAATTTCTTTATATATCATTATTATACAATAAATATATAACTAAACATAAAAATATGATTAGAAAAAGAAATTAATGTTATCTTATAATTTTAAATAACAATTTAATTTTATAGATGTAGATGAAAATAATTTCATATTATCTACTATTTGAAAACTATATTTTATATAAATTTTATAAATTAATTAGAAATTATTTTATGTTCATAACTAATTAAAGGTTATTTTCTTCATTTCTATGGGAAAATTTAATTACATAGTTCATTGTAATTAAAGAATAGTTAATTTAATTTAGATTTTTTGTAAACCAGTATACTATTAAGAGCAGCAGTTAAGAGATTTTAAAGAACATATTTAGAAACGTATAGAAGAATATATTTTTATTCATTTTAATAAAAAGTTATTTTAATTATTTAACTAGTTTCAAACAGGGTTAACATTTTTCTTCAGTTTATATGTTACCATAAATATACCCTAATTTTTATTTGAAAACTACTGTTGTCATTAATATTTTTTTCCTTCCAAATATTTGTTAATATAATTTCTCACCAATTTTAATTAAAGTATTTTAGTCAAAGAACAATCAATACAATGAATGTTATGAGCTGGTCTTATAAAAGAATAAATCTTATTTTAATTTAAATTTTATAAATAAAACACAAAGAAAATATCTCATATATGTAATTATAAAAATACACAAATTCATTTTGCATAATAAATTTAATAAGTAATAATGTAATATTTTATAATATTGATTTATTCTAAATAATTTATTCAGACAAACAGAAATCACAAAGTATTTTTTTTAAAAATAAATAAATAAAAATGTTAAATAGTAAATAATTTTATTTCTTTTTCTATGATAAAAAGCTACTATTGTCCTCACTAATAAATTACAAGTAACTAGTAATTAATTAACAAAAACAAAAATATATGACATATACTCAACAAAATCCAATTACAATATGACATATACGATTTTTTTTTTATCACAGTGAAAGAACTGAGTAAAAATAAATTAAAAAAAGGTTAAATTATTTCTGAACTGAAGTACGTATAAAGCTTAAAAACCCAAGCGAAGTTCATTTCTCCAATCTCAACCTCAACGCTGAACGCAGAAAGGGGAAAAGGGGATTAGGGTTTTGGAAGCAGCAAGCGATTATGGAATTCACAGCGGAGAAGGAATCAGAGAGCAACAGCGCCAATAACCCCGAAAACGCTCATCAAACGTTAGATTCTTCTTCTCAATTGGCGTCGGCGCTTGATTCAAACAGCAAAGAAACGGAAGAACGACAATCTCGTGAACTCAAAGCCGGTCTTCACCCTCTGAAGGTTTTTTTTTTCCCTCACTTTCATTTTTGGTTTCTTCGCAACTGAATCGCTCTTAACGCTATCGAAAAATCTTATTGGTGAAACTTCAATTTTTAGTAGAGAACGAGATCAAAAGTATATGGAGAACTGCATCAAGTTTTGTCTGTTATTATGCGATTGTTCCACATAAATTATGTTATTTTGACTCTTAGTGGTTTTTTTAAGACATGATGAGGTGCTGTGTAATGGCTTAATTAGAAGTTTTGGTTTGTAGGTGTTTGTTTGTTTTTGGCCGAAGAGTAGGATAACGAAATTAAAATTCTGGATTGATTTTTTTGTTTGTTTTGTGTAACGGTAGCATGCTTTGATTTATCAGTATGTATTCAGGTATCTTTCAATTTGACGTTGGGAGTTTTCTAGATTGGGAAGAGTTGATTAAAAGCTGTGTTGGGTGTTTCTTTTTTGAAGCAGTTATATCAGAGACGGTTATGCAGTTTGAATTGGATTCAGGGTCTTGATTTTACATGCTTGTTGATTATTTGTCGAAGTTATGTTTGTTTAGCTCTATCCTTTCTCCTCCTTGGAGGCTGTTAGTGCTACTTGACATTTTTGGTTGTTGATATAGTTTGTGTTTGTGGTGATTTCTGTGAGCAGCACAAATTTGTCTTTTGGTACACTCGTCGAACACCTGGAGTTCGAAATCAGACATCATACGAAGACAACATAAAGAAAATTGTTGAATTTAGTACGGTGAGGTCTTTGCTTTGTTTAGATTTCTAGTTAAATATTAGTTCATACTTCATCACATATTTCCTTACTTTTGTGATTATATGATTTTATGTTAATAGGTTGAAGGATTTTGGGTCTGCTATTGCCATCTTGCTCGTCCTGCTTCTTTGCCTAGTCCCACAGATTTGCATCTTTTCAAGGAAGGAATTCGTCCTTTATGGGAGGTATATACTTAAAATTCGTAGCTGAAGTTGCATTTTCTTGCTGATTGAGAATTTATAAGCTCTTCTATTCTTTTGAGAGGATGGGGGAAGGAAAGGGTAAGTGTGTGTGAGATATGTCTTAATTTTCGCTGACACCATTTTTTTTTTTCTGAAGGACTCTGCTAACTGCAATGGTGGTAAGTGGATTATACGATTCAAAAAGGTTGTCTCAGGTCGTTTTTGGGAGGACCTGGTAAGTGCAAATATTTTCATCTGTGATATTTTGTAACTTGATAAATATCTGGAATGATTGTGGAAAATAATAACTCCTTAATTTATCGAGTGATTATTTAAATTTGTACCTGCTGCATCAAATAGTTTCACTGAAGATTTGGTTTTTTGATAGATCCTAATGACATGGTTTGATACATGTAGTTGATCCCACTCAATAGTATAAGTCTTGGTTGTGGTTGTTGATATCTAAATTTTCCATAGAAATTAGAGTTATGTTAGTAACACAATGAAAACACTCATTTTAACACTTGATTAAATTTATTGAAAACTACAAAAGTATGGGTGAGACTCATTAAATAAGAAGTGAGACATACCAAAATTTGTGATTTCCTATAAATATCAGCCTATAATAGAGTGTGTATTGCTAGCATTTTTCTTAAAATTTTACAATATTCAGGTCATTGAAACGATTTATGGACCTCAAATATTTTTTTTGTTGATTTTCACCTCTGAAACTGAAAACAGAAGCCTGGGTTTTGATTCCAACTTAGAAGTTAAAAAATTGTCTCCATTTGTAAAGCATGCTTCCGCAGGGTTGTTCACCGTGCATTCATTTGAGGTTGCCAAGATTTAAGGCAACAAATTTGTTTGGGGATAGGGAAATGTTTTTGAAGCCTCTGTCAGCAGTTTGTTTTTTAAAAACTGAATGATGAAAAAAAAAACTTGTTTTCTTAAGTTCAAGGATTGAATTCTTCTAGTTCTTGCTAGGTCTGGGGCTGACACAAGTATGAACTACATACTGGATCCAGTGGACCTATATTTCTTGTGGGGAAGATCTGTGATATTGAATGTAGTTTTAACCAATTTCTGCTTTTGTCTTCAGAGAATCATTTACCAAAATGGCTGCCCTCAATAAATTTCTTTAGCATTGTTTTTCCCCTCACTTTGTTGTGTGATATAACTATTGAGCTCTTCAATTTTTCTGGGGGTTCATATGTTTAGCCTAACCCTATGTGCAAAATGAGATCCAATAGAAGGCGACCAATTTATTTTTGGACTCAATAGATTGAATCCTATTCCTTTAGAAACCTCAGGGAGTGGGGCTACCTGGTTTTGTTGCTCTAATAATTTTCATCCATGGTTCTTATAGTTGAATAATGTTGAGTAGCTAAGGCTTGGATTATTTCTACTAATTATTTGAATTTGCGAAAACTACATTTTGTATATTTTCCACATCATTAATATAAACAGTATATAATGACAACTTAACAAATAATACGCCCTTTATTTGGTTTACACATTATTTTATTGATCTGAGCTCTTCTCTTACACTTTTGTAAATTTTAATGATGACAAACTATTGACCAGCTAACTTACCATTTGGAATCTCTTGGTGAAATTGATTTCATGATCTATACCATCGATTGCAATTATATTTCTTCTTCCATACTTAGAGACTTAATTTTTAATATTATTACATGGCTAAGTGCAGGTTCTTGCCTTAGTGGGTGACCAGTTGGATTATGGGGATAACATATGTGGTGCAGTACTAAGCATTCGTTTCAATGAGGATATATTGAGTGTTTGGAATCGCAATGCTTCAGACCATCAGGTTGGCATTTTAGCTGAGCCTATTTGTATATATACATTATACATTCATGCGTGTCCTTAGTATTGTTCCTGCTTCCTCATTACAGGCTGTAATGGCCCTGAGAGATTCAATCAAACGTCACTTGAAGCTTCCTCACAGCTATGTTATGGAGTACAAACCCCATGACGCCTCCCTGCGAGACAATTCATCCTACAGGAACACTTGGTTGAGAGGCTAGATGTCCAACCGTGTTCTCGACGGAGTCCCAGCAGTGGAAGCTATATTGCATACTCTTGCAGCTTCCATTCAGCCAGTTGAATCATTGACTGCAGTCAGTGATGGTGGTTGGTGTTCCAGGACTGGTTTTTCTCTTTTGAATTCAATGTACGACAAATACATTGCTACTTACTTTAATAGAGATTCATTTGGTTACTTGGGGTTAACTCTAATTCTGTGTAATGTGTCTCCTAGTTTCTAGTTTCTGTAAATAAACTTGTTTGTGTTGCTTTTCACCTCATGGCCTCTCTTCCATATGATAGATGATAGAGTACTCCAGTGATGCATTTTTACATAAAGGAATTAATCCTTTAAACTGAAGAAGTGTACCAGGGGTTTCTGAAATTCTAAAAAATGCTACATACTTCTGCATTACCAATTGGTTGTGATTTTATTTAATGAAATTGATTAAAATGATTGCGGTTTTATATTAAAACAATACCTTGTAACTAAATTGAGTTTAGGTGCATTTGAATTTGGTTTTAAAATATTATTTTGGCATATAAACAAAGCCTTCGTAGGTTATAAAAGAATATGAAATAGTATGAATTAGATTTTCATAAAATGGTTTGTGTAATTAATATTCCTTAGTTGATAAATTTACACCGTAAAAGTTTAATAGTGTGTTTGAAAGAGAATCTTTAAATGGTAATTTAGTTTTATAGAGGGGATGGTTTGGTTTATGATAAAATGTATGTAGATGGTGTTTTAAAATAATTATTTATGAGACTAATTTTATTATTTAAGAAATTTAAAATTTGTAAAATGTAAAATTTTAATATTTTTTGTATTCTACCGTTCTTTAAATTTGTTTTATTTTTATATTCTTTTTAAAATTGGTCTTAGTTGGGATGTTGAATTGATTTTAATTGAGATACTGTTTACTTATCTCTATTATTTTTCAGTAGATGTTATATCATTTGAGTTGTTTTTCTCCATCAAACATTAACATAACTATTTATATCAAGACGAGTTAAAATTCTTCTAACAACTAATAAAATTATTTTTCAATCGATGTTAAAATATTTTTATTTCATGTTCATAGTTATTTTTAATTGACATTATTAAGATTATTTATTTGTCAATGTAAGTTATAATTATTTCTTCAAGATTTTTTTCGATTAATATTGGTGAAATTATTTTTGGATAGATGCCAATAATTTTTAATTTGTTGTAGTCTTTAGTAGTTATTTTATATAGATGTTGTAAATATATTATTATTTACATAAACTCCGATCCAAACAAAAAATTAAGTTTAATAAATTTAAACTAAATTATCATATCCAAAAATTTGAAAAATAAAATAATTTAAGATAAAAGCAATTCAAATTCAATTTATTTTAATTTTCTGAAAATTATGAAGTTTCTTTTATCAAAACGCATGGTAAAATATTTGAAACAATTTATTGATTTATAAAATTTGAAAGGATTTTACGGAATTTTTTTATAATATATGTAAAGTAAAATTGACAAAAAGGAAAAATGAGAAATGATAAATTTTGGATGTGTAAAGTAAAATTATTATATTTTTTAAAAATTTAACAGTTAATAGATTTTATTTTGTTGTAATAATTAGACTCAATTAATTTAGTGTCTTCTCCTGTTAAATCACAAAATTGATCTTTAATTGAAATGGTTTGAAAATGGGTCAAAACAGTAAAAAAAGAGTCAGTTCACAGCAGGTCAATGACATATTTTTTTTTTAAATAAAAATTACTAATAAAATGTTATAATAAATTTTTTCCTTAAAATAAAAATGTACATTATTTGTCATTTTCTTTTCAAAAAGCTTGTTATTGTTAAAAGGTCTTATTATATATTGTTGAACCTTAAATCTAAATATTTTTTTTATATTTAACTTTTATGTATTTCGTATGTCTAAACTTTATAAAAGATATGTCATTTTTAGTTCTTAGTATCAATATGATATTAAATTTGTATGTTAAAAGTTTATAAAATAGGTTAGTTCATAGTATCATTAAGTTATGATATTATGTTTCTTCCCTAGAACTAGTGTCATTTAGTTATGTTTTCAATACATAAGAAATCTTGTCAATTGTTCCATCTTTCTAAGATTGATGTTCTTTGTAGTTCTTGAACATGGTTGGAACCACGTTGATAGTGGCAAACTTGGGGTAGCATGTGTGACAGTTGCAGTAGGAAGGAAGCAGAGTTTGATTACTTTGAGTCACAAGATCCAAGTCACTGGATTGATGCTCGTGGTTTTCATTTTGAAGGTTTGGTGCACAATAAAGGAAACTTCACTGACGAAGTCTTCACCGTTATGTACAATTTCAATAAGATCTAACAAATTTGTTCTCCATCACATGGGGTTGATTGAAAAAAATGGTGAAGTGGGTCTACCAGTATGGACTTCCAAATCGTAAGATTTGAGAAGGTAATACTAAAAAAACACATTCTACCACAGGATATCATTACGGTTAAGAGAGAATCGTAATTAAAAACAATACGTTGACATTTTTGAAATTAAGTACAATCATATCGTTGTAGTTGGTGGAAGAACCGCGATAGTATTCCAGAACAACGATGATATGTAGAATACCAACACGATTTTCTTTACAATCGTGCTAACATGTCCAATACCAGCTTTTTTTTAGTCATTTTTTTCGCACTCTGGGTATTTCTTATCGCGGTTCCTTAAGAACCGTGATGATATATTATATAACCGCGATGATATCTTCAATACTTTTATCGTGGTTGGATCTATTGCGGTTCCAAAACTACAATTGTAAATCTTGTATAACTACGATTAAATATGTTTTTTCTAGTGGTAAGAAGGGAGAACCACAAGCTGGACCACAAGAAAAGTCTCTCACTCCTTTTGAATAGTCCTTGCTAATTAGATATGATTTACAATTAGAAAGGGACTGCGAAGGTCATTATGATATCTGCTTAGACAAAATTGATGAAAAAATTCTAAACATCCAAAGGCGTTTAGTTTAAAAAACATCACCTTGATCTGTTTTTACTTTGTTGCTTTGTTCTTCTCGTTTGGCTTTCATTATGCTCATAAATGAGTGCATGTATTATTGATCCTTTGTTATTATTAAAACGTTACCATGTGCTTATATTTCCCCTCTTGTTCTTTTTTATATGTCCAAAGGGATAAAATTATTTTGTTATTATTATGGATATCACATCACATAAAACTTTATAGATTTAAATTTTCATCGTAAAAAGAGGGAGATTATTGATAAATGATCCTAAAGAAAAAATAATTATGAAGTGTTGTTATGATTTTATGTGTTATGACTTTTTGTACACTTAGATTTCTGATGTTTTATGTGGTAACTTTCTACATAGTTTGATACTATTTTGATAAGTTTTCTAGAAGATTATACATATTTAATGATTATATTTTAATATATAAAATATATTTATAGTATAATATTTAAGATAGTGACACAATCTCAATAAGATTTTTAAAACTGGTAATAAATTCATTGAGCATCAAACCAAAATAAAATTCTTGGTATCTTTCTTTCTTATCATTTCCAATATTGTGTGTTCTTTCTGTATCTTCTAGAATGCAATCGACTTAAAGTTCTGTCCTCTTAATTCTTAACTACGTGTTGTAACAAAATTTATGAGATTATATTAATTTAATAAAAAGTTTTCTTTTTAAACAAAACAACAATTCAACCATCTCTCTTGCTATACGACCACTTTGATAGTTGCTTTCTTTCTCCTCTTAACAAATTTTCAATATTTTAATAATATCTTTGTATTTTTATTTTAAATTTTATGTATTAAACAATTATTCTTCTTTTCATATTTAAAAAATATCTCTGTCATATTTTATTTATTTTTTAACAATAATAAAAAAATATTAAATTCTGTTAAGATATTTACAATTTAATAAGGTTAATTTTAAAAATTCAGTTTAATACATTATTTTAAAATATTTATTTTTTTATAACTAATTTAATGTTGTTTAAAAAAATATATAAATATTTTTTAATATTTATTAGATTTTGTTTATTATCTATCAAGAAAGTTTGTTAATATTTATTAAAATATAGAAAAATTAATAATTTTTTACTTGATTATATTTATTTTATAAGTGACTTAATATGAGAGAGAAAAAAATTATTTAATAAATAAATTTTAAAATAAAAATAATAAAAATATTATTGATATATTGAAAATTTATTAAGTGCAAAAAAATTTTGTATCGAGGAGGAAGCAACTGCCTCACCTTTTAAAAAAATAATAATACCCTTTGCTAAATTGAAAATTTATTTTCAGTTAACTTTCTTTTTATTCTTAATGTAAAATAATGGCGAAGAGCAATACAAAAAAAAAATACTTTCTGAATGAAAGTAATATAATTAAATGATGCTAACTAACTATTTTTCTTATCAAGCTCTTCATGATTTTCAATCATACAACATATCAAAGGGAATATATGTAATAAACATCACAATCATAGCAAGTCCACTAACCCTCACTAATTAGAGCAGGGAAATAAGTACCAAACTAAAAATGTAGCAGCAGTTCAATTAATCATGAGAGTTGCCTTAACAATAGTTACAGCTTAATTGTAATTTCACACAAAAGTCAAAGTACATTCTATAAGCCATTTGGGGATACATCATCTATAGGCAAACTATCCTAAACAGATGACTGGAGCCCAATGATACCTGAACAATAATTAGCCTTTGTCAGGTTTCAACATACAAAGCAATAAACAGCAGAGTATATAAAATCAAACTGAATACTATGATGTTATGAGTTTAAGCAATCATATTTAAAGTATGTTTAAATAAGCTTCTTAGTAAACACCAATAAGAGAAAAAAATAAAAACAAACTTCTCCACAAACTAGGTTTAGCATATACATACGCTAATTTATAGAAACATTCTAACTCCACCAAAAACTTATTTTTAATTCATGCATAAGTTATTTTAACTTATGTCACATTTCTTTTTTGATTTTCTTCTCCTATAAATGTTTGATAAGTTTATCCAACAAATCCTAGGTGACTTTCACAATCTGTACATAAGAATGCTATATTTACCATCACTTCATAGATTGTAACTTATCATAGTATGACTCGAAGTTTTTATTATTTTGATTAAGAGTGTGTTTCAAAACTCCTGCCTATTTAATAGTTTGACAAGAAAAACAATTATACCAGAGGCACCAAGCCACTAGCATGCAATGAAGTAAAACTCGTGGAAAATATTATAATTTGTTACTGTCCAGAAACAATATGAAGAAAAGTGAGTATTACCACATGCTATTCTTGCACCTGCATTCCCAGTAGTCTTGCTAAGCTCATGCCCACCTGTTTCATAATAGACCAAAAGTCAAAAACTAAAAAAAGGTGATTAGTTACAAAATCAAAACAGTGAAGCCATGGTCTTGATCAAGAGCTTTTAGTCCATCCAGAAGTCTAGAAATTCAAACAAGGTAAAGAAAAAAAAAAATCAAAAATCATATGTCCATTCTCTAGCCATTTGCTCAAACAAAGCCAGATTTCATATCACTAGAGACCTTAAAGGGGAACCCGCAAGGACTCATCTGAAGACTACAAAAGCATAATAACGAAAAATTTATTGGAAAATCTGAACACCAATACTAGGTAGTAGCTAGCTTTGGTTACTGTCTTCTTTATTTCTTATTATTTTTCAAGACTAAATGATACATACATAAAAATTCGTCCAACTCTTGTTTTGCAGGACAAGAAGTCACTTACTTCATATAGGCATAATTCCAAAAGAAACCTTCAGCTTTTACGAATGTAGTGGATCAAGAGAAACAAATCTACAGTAATGGACAGTCCGCGAACAGGACAGGACAGGAATTTAACTTTAAGTTCTCACTCAGAATGACCCAAACTTCTCGAGCTCCATCACATTTTGGAAAAAACTGAGTTAATGAATTAAAAATTCGTTGATATACCCATGAATCCCAATGTCAAACTGCAACCTAATCAGGGAAAGCCTCTCTCAGATCGTGAGAAGTATAGAATATTAGTTGGAAAGTTGAACTATCTTATAGTTACTTATCCTGACATTTCTTTTGCAGTCAGTCTGGTGAGTCAATTTTTTAATTCTCCATGCGTAGATCATTGGCATGTGGTCATTTGTATATTGAAGTACATTAAAGGTTCTCTTGGAAAAGGTTTGTTATATTGACACAATAATCATACTAACGTTGTATGTTATTCAGATGCCTATTGGGCAGGATCTCCTTTTGATAGGAGATCAACTTCTGGATATTATGTGTTCATTGATGATAATTTGATCTTTTAGAAGAACAAAAAACAAAATGTTGTGGTAAGATCTAGTGCAAAAGAAGAATGTAAAGCTATGACCTCAACAACTTGTCAGCTTATCTGGTTTAAACAATAACTAAAAGAACTGCAATTTAGAGAGGTCATTCGAATAACACTTATATTTGACAATCACGTTGCTCTTCATATTAGGTCAAATCCCGTCTTTTATGAAAAGACCAAACATATGGAGATTGATAATCATTTTATTTAAGAAAAGATATCAAGACTGAGTTTGTTAATTCAAATGATCAACTAGCAGATATTTTTACTAAATCTTTACAAAAACCCAAAATTGATTATATTTGTAACAAGTTTGGTACATGCGATTTATATGCACTAGCTTGAGGGGGAGTGCTAGATGTAATGAGCTTAGCCCATATCTTTTGCATTTTTCTCATTTATAAATAAATAACCCTATGTGCTCAATAAACGCAAGAGATTAATCCTATGCCTCTTTTTATTTTATTTACACTAACCATAGAGTTTTGTGACAAAGGAAGTATGTAAACCAACTAACCATACTGTGTGGATCCAAATATCAAGGCCCTTACTCATCTTAGAAGATATTGGGGACTAGTTGGTAAGCTGAATTATGTTACCATCACATGACCAAATACTTAATCTGCTGTTTCTATGGTGAGTAAGTTTCTCTAATTTCTTTATGATGCATTGGGATGCAGCCATTTGAATTTTGAGGCATGCAAAGGGGTTCGTTATTAAGAAGAATAATGGTCATTCTTAGGCAGTTGGTTATATAGATGCTGAATGGGTTAGGTTCCCTCTTGATAAATGTTCTCTACCTTGGTATATTTTGATCTTGTTGGAGACCATCTTGGCCTTGGAAAAGTAAGAGATTTGAGGTTTTGGCTATATTTAGTGCAGAAGTAGTTACATGTAAGCTAATACATGTAAGCTAATACGGATTAAACAACTAATTCAAGAACTAAAGTTTGTAGAGATCTCTTAAATGAAGCTATTTGACCTCTGCAATGCCTCTTATCCTGTTTTATGAAAGAAGCAACCATATTGGTGTGTCATTTCATTAGAGAAAAGGCACCCTCTACTAACTACATGAGCCCCAATATGACCAGCCAACGGACATCCTCACCAAGTCCCTTAGGGTTCCTCATATTATGTTCATTCGTAACAAGCTGGGTGCAGACAATTTGTATTCTCTAACTTGAGTGGAACTGTTTAAATATTTATCTTAAGTTTCTAAAATTTAGGAAAATATTATGCAGCCTACCCACATATGGTACCATTTTTCATATTAAGAAATGATAGAACACTTTTGAAGAACTCTATCAAGTCTCTCATTATTTTAAACTTGTATCATGTTAGTTACTTTTATTTCTCAATTTAGTTTCTTAAAACGACAGACTAAACACGGATTTGTAAATTTAAGGACTAATTCATCATTCATATCAATAAATTCAAAGATTAAACTCATAGTAATGGATGGGTTCTAGGGAGATGCCTAATTAATTGCCTTGAATATTACGCGAAACCACAAAAAAAATTCAACAAACATAAGAAAGGCATAATTTTTAGACTACCTAACTACTTGGATGTAGCTTTTACACACAAGAACATGCACATATATGTACAGATAAGATGGCAAAGCAGAAGTAAACTAGGATGCCTACAAAGAGCACAACAGAAAATATATTACCGATTGAAGGAGCATAGCTATTTGAAGCACAACATTTGATAGTCACTTGGTCAGCAAATAATTAATCTTAAGGACTTCAGATTACCATATAAAAAAAATTGTAATATAAAATAAAATAAATATGAAGCCATGCTAATGGGTGTATAAAAATAAGGGTGTATTTTAAATAGAACGGCATCAACCTGAGCCACACAAGTATTTCATACATTCAGCTTATAATATCAAGCATGAAGGGAACTGAATACCAATTTCTATCATAGGGAAATTACTTCAATGAGATTACAATACAAAACCACATGACCGGGGGAAAGAAAAGCTAGAACTTAAAGTTGGAACAAGAAGAAATCTAGTAAGTTTTGTGGCCAAATTTTAAAATCTTACCCTTTCCAAGATCATCAGGATCAGCATGCACAACGACAGCCCTCCCAATTATGGAATGAACTCCAGTTAGTGGAATCTACATATTGAAAGTGAGAAAGGGGAAATAAAGTGTTATAGTTCCAATTAAATTATATTAAAATTTCATAAACAAGAATATCAACTGAATGAAAACAATACAAAGGAAAACCAACATTGCAGAATGCAAGTGCATTTGAACATGTGATTGATTTAATTGTGCAGAGGGGTAAATCAAATCGCATGAAATGATTCTCAAAAAGAACAAGGAGAACAAATTACGAAAGTAACATTGAGTAACACCCAACAAAACCCAAATTTAAATTCTTTACCTGTGTATCTCTAATAGAAATCTCAGCAACTCCTGCAAAACAGAAAGCCCTTTGGAAATTTCCCAGCAGACAATTCGTGAAAACTAGTCAGAAATACCAAAATGAATATGAAAAATAAAGCAGATAATACCATCCTGGCCTGCAACAATGTTGCCCAAATCACCAGCATGACGCTCATCATCTGAAGGAGCCCCATGATCCTTCTTCAACGGATTGAAATGAGGACCTGATGGAAACAAGCCAAAGCTAAAATTTACCAGAAAGTTGCATGTTTAGCTTATAGACTATTTCAAAGAAAAAAATGACTTCATTTTCATAAGTTGAAGTTAATATCACATTGCCAACAAAACATAAATGACTCTATATATAACTTGCAAAGTAATCATTACAAAAGTTAACATCTTTTAATTATACAACAATCCATGATTGGATTTCAATGTAAAAAACATCTTAAGACTCCGTATTCCAATTAAACTCTTTTTTCTTTCTTTCTTCTAGTAAGTTCAACAATTGAATTATAACCCAATTACACACAGACCAAAAGATAAACAATGATGAAGAGATGAGAGAACCAGTGGAGTTGCAGCCATTGGTAGTGTCACCAAAAGCATGAATATGGAAGCCATGAAAACCTGGGGACAACCCTGCTATTCTCCCTGTGACATGGGTGGTCCCTACACAATCACAATAGAGCACACCAATAAGCAATTCAACATTCCTAAATGAATATATAGTGCAGACTGAGAGAGATGAAGAGAGAAAGAGACCATTGGGGTGCTGAAGAAACTGAAGAGAACCTCTAACGTTGTTGTCTCCGACGATGAGAGCCACTCCTTTCGGGGTTCCGTTTGCAGCTTTCATCTTCTTTTCTGCCTGTTAGGAAAAGAACAATGAAGATAGTGGAAAACACTAATCTCTGTGTGCTCGGATGGTTAAAACAACCACAAAAGGAAAATAAAAGGGAATTAATAAGATATGTCTTTTTACTCGTGAATTGGACTGAATAGAAATATCAGAAAAAGGAAAAACATATATTTATTTTGTTTGGTGCAGACAGAAAAAAGGAATTGGTTAAAACACCGTCCCACGCTACTTACACCAACCCTTTCAGACGAAATCTCGAAATCTTTATTGGATAAATAATTATATTAGACTCTTATTACGTTTTAAATTTTAAATTTAGATATTTAAAATCTAATTATGTCATTTTATAATAAAATATCTTAAATATCTTTTAAAAATAAAAGCCTCATTTTATTTTTATCCACATATAAAATTAAACCGGTATTTAGTTATATACCAACTGAAGTTGTAAAATCATAACTACTCTATATTTATATATATTATTTCGTTCTTAATGTTCTATACCAAAATAAATAAAGGTAATTGTCGTGTTAAAAATTGAAAAACAATACAATTACACTTTGACATGTAATATGTTTTTTTTTGTGTTTAGGTTGTTTAATCCAGAGTTTGTGCATGAGGGACCTGTGAGAAGGAGAGAAGACCACTGACAATGACTCAAAGGATTCCTGTGAATGTGTTTCTATAGGTATTGGAAGTGTCATACCTAGGAAGTTTCCCATATTCAATGTGAACAACTACGATGATTCTTGTCTGAAGATAAATGTTATCTACGAAATTATAAAAATAGGATTTTAAGAACCTTCCAGAAATATCTCCGAGAAACAAAAGAAAATATTTAAGAAATAGAAGATATTGTATAGTTACGGTCGACTTTTGTTACACTAGGGTATTTATAGAATATTTTTTCAGAAAATTTCGAATCCCACAACATCAAAACAAGTGAGATTCTAAAACAAACATGTAAAAATTATGAAAACCGAAGAAAATAATAGTATAGTCTGTTTAAAGTAGTATTAACTCTTATTCATGACTAAACAAGAGACCATTATAAAGTATGTAAACAAATTCAAGTTGGAGTTAATTCGATATAAACATGTGATGAGATCTTGAATGATTTTTTGTTAATAATATTATTTGAACCTTAACTTCTCAATTTGACCATTAGTTGTTGGTATGAAGAAATAGAAAAATCTTAAGACTACAACTAACGAGGAGTTATAAAATTCTTTACACTGTGATTGAGAGAAAAAGTTCTAAAAGGGATGCAAGACAAACTTTGAAAGCTAGAACTAGTCAAAAGAATAGATGTTGAGGTGGCTTGAATAAAAAAGGTAAAGAAAAACTTACAAAAGGTAAAAATGGAGATTTAAATGGCTTCATCTCTTAAGATCATTCTTATTGTAATAGACAATGAACACAAAGAAAAGTTTAGCACTAGAGAAAATAATCAATATAGAGAGAGGAGTTAGAAAGAATCTTGATAAAAGAATGGTGCTTAAGATAAATTTGGCCATTTCTTTTATAAGTGTTGGTAGGGTAGTTATGACAATGGCAAGAATAAATGGTACTTAAGATAAATTTGGCCATTACTTTTATAAGTGTTGGTAGGGTAGTTATCACAATGGCAAGAACAAAGGCAAGAAAAATAAAGAAGCTCATTTGGAACAAGATGATGATGAGTTTGATTTAGATAAAGTATTATTAATGATAACCATAAATAGTCATAAAGATTATTCCTCATGGTATTGTGATATTGATTTCTCAAATCACATGACAAGAAATAGAAGGTGGCTAATAAATCTCAATCCAAATGTAAAAAAATATTAAGGTTTGTTGATAATACCACCATTAATGCAAAAGGAATAGGAAAGGTGATCACCACACAAGGATGGAAAACAATATTTAGGAATAATATGTTATATGTGCTAACAATAAAGACCAATTTACTTTATCAAGGGAAATTGTTGGAAAAAAGTTTTCATCATGCTAATGCAACATAATCATATTGAGATTTATGACTTAAGAAATGGTTGATACTCAAGGCACCCCTGTCCAAGGATAGACCTTCAAAATCAACTTAAATATTGTTAAAATTCAATGTTTATCCACCATGGACACTAAGGAAGAAAGTTGGTTGAGACATTATAGATATGGTCATTTAAACTTTAAGAGATAAACTAAGTAGTAAACAAATAGTGTTTGGTTTGCCATTGGTTAATTTCTCATGGAAAACATGTGAAGGATGCTTGATGAGAGAACAACCATGGAAAGCTCATAAGATCACTGCACATCTTGGTGTCCACTTAGATGTATGTGGTTCTTTTGATACACCATCTCTTAGTGGCAACAAGTATTTTATGAACTTTATAGATGAATTGATTAGAAAGATTTTGTTAGCACCAGGAGACGCTATATTGATTTGATCAAGCCAAACCAATTACAACTAAAGCTGTTGAGTTAATTCGAAGAAACCAGCCAAGTTGACCAAGTCAAGACCAAGTGCTTTCAAGTGAAGATGCATGGAGTTTGCATGAAGATTGAAGTTTTCGGGTCTAGGCTTTAGGTGGTGTTGGTGTGTCTAGACTGAAGTTAAGAACTGTGATGATAAATGTGTTGATCATTGATAAGCTCCACTGTGAAAATTGGCTTTAGCAAGGTTTTAAAAAATCATTAAAATCAGATTTCAAATTTTGTTAAACCGTTTTAACTGTCTTTTAAAATTTAGTCAACTGAGTGTCAAAACAATCGACTAAAGTTTGACAGTTGTCACTACAAATGTTTATATAGCTGGTGCGTTTTCAAAAGAAAAGGAAGAAGAGAATTTTTGAACATACTATTCTGATTGAGTTGAGATTTTACAAGCAAGAGAAAACGCTACCACACCTTTTGAGATCAAGATCAATTTGAAGTTTTCAAAGAATTCATCAAGAACTGAATTTCTACATTCTGCTGGAGCTTGGAAAGTGACTGCACATTTCTACATCATTGATCTGACCTTAGCCTAAGCACTCTATACCTGTTTCCTCTTACATTTATGATCTGTTGTGTAGAGTTGCTTTTGTTAGTTGATTTTTGTGTAAATCTTTCAATTGTATTAAAACTGCTACTATGTTCTTGAATTACTATGGTGTAATTCGTGGTATAGTGAGTATGTACTGGTGGTTTGCCTGCTAAGGGGAGCAGAGTGAGGCGTTTTTGGGTTATACAGTGGATTCTGTATAATTGTGACTTGGTGTAGGTTTCAGCAAGGGTGTTCTTGAAACACAGAGTAGACTCTGTGTGGTTTATTGGTCTGCTGTAGGTTCAGCAATGGTTTGCTATGGGGAGTAGCGTTTGCTTGCTGTGAGCAAGTGTTGTAAACTTGATCAGTTTGATCATTTTTCGTGAATCCTTACTGTGTGTAAGGGACTGGACGTAGCCCGTTTCGTTGGATGAACCAGGATAAAAATCTTTATGTTCTTGAATATTCTTTCTCTATCTTGATCACTGATTCAATTGATTGGTTCACTGTGTGTTATAAACTGTTTTCAGAATCAATAATTGGACTCTATTGGTTTAGGACTTAATCATCTTTTAATAATGGTTTCTTTTATAGAAAGAATTTTATTTTTTGATTGATTCTTAATAATTCAAACTGTTAACTAGATTGAACCTGACCAGTTCATTCTGTGCTGTTAACTTCTTTTTGTTTCAGTGTAGTTAATTAGATTGCTTCTGCAGTTGCATTTGAATCAAGTTTGTCTAAAGCATTTGAATTCTGATAAATCTGTTTGGTTTGTTGCATTGTGCTGTGACTTGATTGAGTTCTGTTTACTGATTCTTTCTATTGCACTGTTCAGTAAAGTCAATAAAGATCCAGTCTATCAAACTGACTTGCATTTTCTTAAAAGATTAAATAGTTTTGAAAAAGATTTGAAATCCAATTCACCCCCTCTTGTATTTCAGCCAAAACAGTTTCTTACAATTGACATCAGAGCTAGGACTTGTATCCTAGTCAATTTTTTGATGTATGGCTGAAAATTGTTCACCTTTTACTGAGGGGCCTTAAATAAATAGACCTCCAATGTTTTCTAGTGTGAATTACCAATTCTGGAAAGTCAGAATGCGGATCTTTATTGAGTCTATTGACAGAGGCATTTGGAATGCAATAGTAAATAGACCGTATGTACCTATGCATGTTGTTGATGGTGTGTCTACTATGAAATCTTTCGATGAACTGTCTGATATAGAGAATAAGCGTGTGCAGTATGATTGTATTGCCAAGAACATTATAACTTCTGCCTTGAATTTGGATGAATTTTTCAGGGTGTCTCAATGCAGCTTTGCAAAGGAGATGTGGGATGTGCTGGAAGTCACACATGAAGGCACGAATGATGTGAAACAGGCAAGGAAACATGCGCTGATTCAGGAGTACGAGTTATTCAGGATGCAACCAGGAGAATCAATTGCTGATGTGTAGAAACGATTCACACATATAGTTGATCACCTGATCGGACTGGGAAAGGAGTTTGATAAAGAGGAGTTGAACATCAAGATTCTCAAATGCTTGGATAGAAGTTGATAACCCAAAGTGACAACAATTTCAGAAACTAAAGATTTGACAACTCTCACAATAGCTGCATTGTTTGGAAAACTGAGAGAGCATGAACCGGAGATGACGAGGCTGAGGGAAATGGAATCTGCTGAAAAGAAATCCAGAAGCCTTGCACTAAAATCAAAAGCTGCTGAGATTGAAACTAGTGAAGACAACACTGAAGATGATAGTGAAATTGAGAATCTCAATCTACTGACCATAAGATTTCAGAAATTCATCAAGTTGAAAAGCAGATCAAAGAATCAACAAAGTAAAAGGTACAATAAGAAATCTGATTCTGTTTCTGCTAAGCTTACATGCTTTGGTTGTGGCAAGCAGGGACACATAAAAGTAGATTGTCCAAATCTGTCCAACAAAGAAAAACCTACTGAAAGGAAGAGCTACAAAGCTGGAAAAACCAGAAAGGCTTACATCGCATGAGAGGACAATGCTTCTAGCTCTAGCAGTTCATCACAAAAGGATGTTGAAGCCAATCTGTGTTTGATGGCTGGAGGAGATTCTGAGGTAAACAGTGTAAATTCAAGTGCTTCCTTTAACAGTACAAATTACAGTTCACTGCTGGATGCGTTTCAAGAGACGCATGAGGAAGCAAACAGGTTGGCTCGTTCCAACAATAGACTGAAGGGTTTGAACAACTGGTTGGAAGCCAGAGTTAAGGAACTGGAAGGTGAAGTTTTAAGACTGAAAACTAACCTTGAACACTACAAAACTTCTAGTAACTTAGACTCCAACAAACTGTGAAAACTGTGGGGTTCTTCAAAAGAAGGTGAACTACCTAATTACTACTACTTCAAAGTTGACTATGGGAACAACCAATCTGAATGCCATTATGGGATCTCAGAATTGTGTTTTTGAAAAGGATGGAATTGGACATCAACCCAATTTCCCAAGGAAACAGAAAAAAGTACAGTAGCTTTTTTGAAACCAATACTAAACAGTTTTCACAGCCTATTACTTGCTTCTATTGCATGAAAAGAGGTCATTCTGTTAAGGACTGTAAGTTTAGAAAATTTTTAGTGCCAAAAGGTTTAGTTAGGTGGATGCCTAAAAGCATCACTAACAAAGATGGACCCAAATTTAACAGGGTACCAATGCCTCAACTCTAATCTGTTTTGCAGGTCTGCTTGGCATCCAGTAAGCTGATATGGTATATGGACAGTGGATGCTCAAAGCATATGACAGGAGATTCAACTTAGCTGATTAATATCAAATGGAAATCTGCAGGATATGTGACATATGGTGACAATAACCGAGGCAAGATACTTGGAGTTGGTGACATTGGAGGAAATGACAGAGTAATCATCAAAGATGTACTCTTAGTGGAAGGATTAAAGAATAACTTGCTAATTATCAGTCAACTGTGTGATAAGGGGTACAAGATCACGTTTGAGCCTGCTCAATGTCTTATAACATATTCAAAATCTGTTGAAACGGTTCTTGTAGGTAAAAGAGTGAGTAATATTTACATGCTTAATCTTTCTTGCATAACATCTAGCATGAATTGTTTGCTAACCCGAGAGGATGAATCATGGTTATGGCATAGGAGACTTGCACACATACACATGCACCATTTAAATAAGATTGCATCTAAGGATTTAGTAATTGGTCTCCCTAAGCTTAAGTTCGAGAGGAACAAACTATGTGAAGCATGTCAAAGAGGAAAACAAATAAAAAGCACTTTCAAACCTATAAATGTGGTTTCTACTTCTAGACCACTGAGATGCTTCACCTAGATTTATTTGGTCCTTCTAAAACCATGAGCATAGGTGGTAATTTCTATGGACTTGTAATTGTTGATGATTACTCACGTTTTACCTGGACTTATTCATTTCTTCGAAAGATGAAACTTACCATGTGTTTAAGAATTTTGCCAAAGTTGTACAAAATGAGAAAAACAACAGCATAGTGTCTATCAAATCAGATCATGGCAGAGAATTCCAGAATGAGAAGTTTAACAGATTCTGCAGTAAGCTGGAAATCAAGCACAACTTCTCAGCACCAAGAACTCCACAACAGAATGGAGTTGTAGAAAGAAAAAACAGATCTTTGGAGGAACTGGCCAGAACAATGTTGAATGAGATTGGACTACCTAAATACTTATGGGCAGATGCTGTCAGTACAACGTGCTATGTACTAAATAGAGTGCTGATCAGACCAATACCAAAGAAAACTCTATATGAACTGTTCAGAGGAAGAAAACCGAATCTGTCTCACCTAAAGGTCTTTGACTGTAAGTATGTCATACTTAATAATGGTAAGAAAACCTGGGTAAGTTTGATTCCAAGTCAGATGAAGGTATTTTTCTGGGTTACTCACAACATGGTCACGCTTATCGTGTCTATAACAAGAGAACTATGCTGGTAGAAGAATCTGTACATGTGAACTTTGATGAAACTAACCAAGTTATGCAGGAAAGATCTAAGACATGTACAGATGATGAAATTCCAATTATTCAACAAGCTGGTACTGCACTGAAAAATAAGACTGAAGAAACCAGTGTGCTACCAGAAATTCAGTCAACAGAACCAGAAGATCAATCTGCTGAACAAGAAGGTGTTACTGACAGGATCATTTCAGGATTGCCTAAGTAGTGGAGAGTTCCTAGGAATTTTTCATTGGATAATGTAATTGGACAGGTGCAAAAAGGAGTTTCAACCAGAAGTACACTGAATCAATTTTGTGAACATATGACATTTGTTTCACAAACTGAACCAAGGACTGTAGCTGATGCAATGGAAGACAGCAGTTGGATAACTGCTATGCACGAAGAACTGAACCAATTTGCTAGGAATGAGGTCTGGACACTTGTTCCAAGAACCAGTGGGATGAATGTCATTGGCACCAAGTGGGTGTTCAAGAACAAGTTAGATGAACATGGTGTTATTGTGAGAAACAAAGCTAGATTGGTTGCAAAGGGTTACAATCAGGAAGAAGGAATTGATTATGGGGAAACCTATGCACCAGTGGCAAGATTTGAGGCAGTGAGATTGCTGCTAGCCTACGCAAGCATGAATAGATTCAAATTGCACCAAATGGATGTCAAGAATGCATTTCTTAAATGTTAGTCAACCTGAGGGCTTTGAAGATCATAAGCATCCCAATTATGTCTTCAAGCTAAAGAAAGTACTATATGGCTTGAAGCAAGCACCTAGACAGTGGTATGAGAGGTTGAGCAGTTTCTCGCAATCTCATTCATATGAGAGAGGCAAAACAGATAAGGCTTTGTTTATTAAGAAAGCATGTTCTGATATTATTCTAGTTCAAGTCTATGTAGATGATATTATCTTTGGATCCACTAATCAAAATCTGTGCAAGCAGTTTGTTGCCGCTATGCAGAGAGAGTTTGAGATGTCCATGATGGGCGAGCTCAACTACTTCCTTGGATTGCAAATCAAGCAACTGAATCACGAGACTTTTCTAAGTCAAACCAAGTACTGCAAGTAGTTGCTGAAAAAATGTAATATGGAAAGCTGTAAAGAAAGTGTAACACCTATGGCAACTAACTATTATTTGGATTCAGATGAGAAAGGAGCCAGTGTGGATCAGACTAAATTCAGAGGATTAATTGGATCATTGCTCTATCTTACTGCCAGTCGACCAAATATCATGTTCAATGTGTGCCTCTGCGCTAGATTTCAATCTAATCCTAAGGAGTCACACTTCACTGCAGCAAGGAGAATTATGAAGTATCTGCAAGGAACTATAAACATCGGACTATGGTATCCTGCTGATGTATCTCTCAATTTAGTAGGATATTTTGATTCTGATTTTGCAGGTTGCAAAATAGACAGGAAAAGCACTAGTTGGACATGTCACTTGCTGGGATCAAGTTTAGTTTCATGTCACAACAAGAAACAAGCATGTGTGGCATTGTCAACTGCTGAAGCTGAATACATTGCAGTTAGAAGCTACTGTGCGCAAACCTTGTGGCTGAAACAACAATTAAGTGATTTTGGCCTTAACTTGTCTAAAATTCCATTATTATGTGACAACACCAGTGCCATTAATCTTACAAAGAATCCAGTTCAACATTCAAGGACTAAGTATATTGAAATTCGCCATCATTTCATTAAAGACCATGTCACTAATGGAGATTGTGAAATTCAATTTGTTAGTACTGAGAATCAACTTACTGATCTGTTTACAAAACCCTTGAGTAAAGAAAGATTTAATTTTCTAAGAAATGAACTTGGTATACTGGATATCAAACATGTGTTGTGAATCATTTATATCTTATGTTCTATTAGCAGTTTTTTTTTTCTTCGTGGCACTTCACAGTCCACTGCACCAGATTCAATTTTATAATATTTTACTTTTTTTATTGTATAAATCATAACTAATTTAAATGGAAATGTTGAATCCATGTGAAATTGGACGAGAGTTGAAATCCAACTAGAATGGGGTTGTGTAACTGAATCAGTTAGACTGGAACCAAGATCATTGCAAAACAGTGAGTTGTTGACCGAATAAGACAAAATTGACCAAGTTGACGCTCAGCATGTGAAGAGAGAGAGTCTCCAGGACTCCATGTGGCGCTGAAGTACCGGCAATCAACAATCCAAAAGCTGTTTTTGAGGGAATCTCTGCAAAGCTAAGTATTCCAGTCTGTTAGAATGCTGATAGCGTGTAGTATCTCAATCTGTTGGGATTTGATGTCGTGTAGTGTACTGTCAATCTGTGCTCTAGGGTATAGTGCATTAATCTGTCTTTATATTGCTAGCTGAACATGCATACATTCACACACCACTTCACAAATACTACTTGTTCTGTGTGGGAATCCATTATATTTCAAATCAGTGCATTCTAAATGACATCATCATCCAATCCGAGAAAGAGAACAAAGTTGGCCGTAGTTAAGAATGCTGGTTCCGATGAACCAAGTAAGAGTGATTATCTTGAGAGGTGGTTCTGCGAAAACCAGGAAAGCATAGACGACTACTACAAGCTCTACAGTAGGAAGGTGATCATTTCTCCAAAGATGTTAAGCCTAGATTGGCTTAAAGAAGAAAAACTGGGTGAAGTAAGAAATATGCTAAAATTTCAGAAGCTGGACCAATTCCTGAAGCTGACTGGAAATACTTATCCATATTTGGTTAAGGTTTTTCTAACAAATATGTGGTATGATGATGAGTGCCTATACTCACAAGTGAAAGGAATCGACTTTGCTATCAATGAGGATGTCTGGATGAGTGTCACAGGCTTGAATAATGAAGGACTGTTGTAACCAGAGGAAATTCTGCTGATCTGGGAAGTTTCAACAAGGTGCAGTTTTACAAATCATGCCTTAGAGATCAGTCCTCTATGTCCAGAACTTATAATGTTGGTGGTTTAGCAGCAATACCAAGAATTCTGGCCTACATTTTCATCTGGATACTCACACCGAGAGCCTTCAGTCATGCTACCTTGATTGAGGAAGACTTGATTCTTATGTACTGTATCACATCCAAAATCAGAGTCAACTGGATTTAAGTTATCCGTGATCACTTGTTCAAAGTGGGCAAGAAGTTAGAGTATCGCATCCCCTATGTTATAATGTTATCAAAGTTTATTGATTACTTTGAGATTGATGTTGAGGACGAGATTGTTGAGGAAGTCAAGACACTGAATCAGATCTCCACAACAAATTTAACCAAGATTGGGCTGGTGAAACTGAAAAACAAGAAATGGATATGTAAGGCTGATGAAGGAATAGCTGATGATGATAATGAGGAAGAATCAACTGAAGGAGAGTCTGAAGAATCTGAGGATGAAGCTGATGAAGCTAATACGGATCATAATCAAGCTGGAATGGCGAGTGAAACACCTACTGCTGCTGCTGGACAAGATTATTTTGCTGGATTTGAACAAAGGATGTTCAACCAACTGAGCAACATGCAGGACCAACACCGTGTGCATCACGAGTACTGCCAGAGACACTTCCAAATTATTGAGAACCAAGTTGATGATATTCAGTCCAAGATTGGGACTTTATTCTTCCCACCAGACGAGTAGACCATGCACTGCATAACTAAGTGGCTGTCTCTCTCCATTTGTTGAAGATAATGGGGAAGAAGTTTAGGCTGTGTGTGGTTGTTTAGGCTATGTGTTGGGGAGAAGTTTAGGCTGTGTGTTGTTATGTGCTTGGTTGTTTGTTTAGGTCTTTGCTAGGTTTGTCATGCTTGTGTTATGTTTAGTATGCTAGTTTTCTGTTTGTACTTCTGCTGATCTGCTGATGTTGTGATTGCTGGTTTATCTAGCATGATGGAATTGCTCTAGGACTAGTTATGATTATTCAGTGTACTGTTTATTCGGCTGATTAAGTCACTCATATTCTGTTGCCTGAAATGTAACATTGTTTTATATGAATGAAATTTGGAAGTACTATGTTTATGCTAATTCTAGTTTTTTTTTTTCATTCTTTAAAACTGTGATCGAGGCAATGAATTATGGAGAAGTTGCTGGATTATGGGGGAGCAATTGTATAAATGCAGAATTGTTGATCAAAACTGGTTTGAGCATGAGATTGGGTGAAATTTGTTTGATTACAGTTTGATTAATTTACTAGAATTGTTTACTGAACTTGTTCTTAATACAGATTGCTAATCTACTGCTATTGAGTTCAGTAGTTATAGGTTTGAACTAGACAACACAACACACCATCGTTTGTCTTCATCAAATTAGGGGAGATTGTTAGCACCAGGAGATGCTATATTGATTTGATGAAGCCAAACCAATTACAACTAAAGCTGCTGAGTTAATTCGAAGAAACCAGCCAAGTTGACCAAGTCAAGACCAAGTGCTTTTAAGTGAAGATGCATAGAGTTTGCATGAGGATTGAAGTTTTCGGGTCTAGGCTTTAGGTGGTGTTGGTGTGTCTAGACTGAGGTTAAAAATTGTGATGATAAATGTGTTGATCATTGATAAACTCCACTGTGAAAATTGGCTTTAGCAAGGTTTTAAAAAAATCATTAAAATCAAATTTCAAATTTTGTTAAACAGTTTTAACTGTCTTTTAAAATTTAGTCGACTGAGTGTCAAAACAATCGACTAAAGTTTGACCGTTGTCACTACAGCTGTTTATATAGCTGGTGCGTTTTCAAAAGAAAAGGAAGAAAAGAATGTTTGAACATACTACTCTGATTGAGTTAAGATTTTACAAGCAAGAGAAAGCGCTACCACACTTTTTGAGATCAAGATCAATTTGATGTTTTCAAAGAATTCATCAAGAACTGAATTTCTGCATTCTGCTAGAGCTTGGAAAGTGACTGCACATTTCTACATCATTGATCTGACCTTAGCTTAAGCACTCTATACCTGTTTCCTCTTACATTTCTGATCTGTTGTGTAGAGTTACTTTTGTTAGTTGACTTTTGTGTAAATCTTTCAATTGTATTAAAATTGCTACTGTGTTTTTGAATTACTGGGGTGTAATTCGTGGTACAGTGAGTCTGTACTGGTGGTTTGCCTGCTGCGGAGAGCAGAGTGAGGCATTTCTGGGTTATAAAGTGGATTTTGTATAACTGTGACTTGGTGTAGGTTTCAGCAAGGGTGTCCTTAAAACACACAGTGGACTCTGTGTGGTTTCTTGGTCTGCTATAGGTTCAGCAGTGGTTTGCTGTGGGGAGCAGCGTTTGCTTGCTGTGAGCAAGTGTTGTAAACTTGATCAGTTTGATCATTTTTAGTGAAATCCTTATTGTGTGCAAGGGACTGGACATAGCCCGTTTTGTTGGGTGAACCAAGATAAAAATCATTTTGTTCTTGAATCTTCTTTCTCTATCTTGATCACTGATTCAATTGATTGGTTCACTGTGTGTTATAAACTATTTTCAAAATCAATAATTGGACTCTATTGGTTTAGGACTTAATCATCTTTTAATAATTGTTTCTTTTATAAAAAGAATTTTATTTTTTGATTGATTTTTAATAATTCAAAATGTTAACTAGATTGAAGTTGACCAGTTCATTCTGTGCTGTTAACTTCTTTATGTTTCAGTGTAGTTAATTAGATCGCTTCCGCAGTTGCATTTGAATCAAGTCTGTCTAAAGCATTTGAATTCTGATAAATCTGTTTGGTTTGTTGCATTGTGCTGTGACTTGATTGAGTTCTGTTTACTGATTCTTTCTATTGCACTGTTCAGTAAAGTCAATAAAGATCCAGTCTATCAAACTGACTTGCATTTTCTTAAAAGATTAAATAGTTTTGAAAAAGATTTTGAAATCCAATTCACCCCCCTTTTGTATTTCAGCCAAAACAGTTTCTTACAGATTTGGATATAGCTTTTAAGATAGAGAGTAAAGTTTTCCCCTTATTTGTGATATGACTAGAGTATGCTCAAAGGAATGTGATTACCTTATAGTTATTGGGACCAAGACAGTAAGCACTATTGCATGTGTACTAAATAGATACAAAGTTAAAACTGTCATACCTAAAGAAGTTTGGTCAAAAAATAAATCCAGTGTGAATTATTTGAGATTTTGGGTCATTGTGCTAAATGCACATCCTTGATGAGAGAAGAAATAAGTTGGATAGTAAGAGTGAAGCTCTTACACTATCTAGAAATCATCCAAGTGGTGCCTATAAGTTGTATAATCTAGTGAAGCAACAAATTGTGATCAATAAAGATGTCATTGTGGAAGAAACTACATTATGGAATTGGAAAAGTCAATTTGGAACCCATGCTTTTATGTATCTTTGAAGAAAGTACATAGACCAAGCAAGGCAACTCCCCAAATCCATCTCAACTTACTGAAAGAAGATCTTAGGGAGTGAGATTCCCTTCCACCAAACTTAATAGATCAAGAATTGTTCAATGATAATGCATTTTCTTACAATGTTGAGATGATAAACTTTTGACTTATGACACATTAAACCATTGAACTGGAAGTAGACTCTTGATATCATGATTAAAGAATTATAGTCAACTAAGAACAATAAGATCTAGGAGTTGATGGAACCATAACAAAATAAACATTCTATTAATGTGAAGTGGGTATTTAAAGTCATGTTTAAGATAAATGATGTCATTTCCAAGCAAAAGGCTAGATTCATACCTAAAAGCTCCCTTTAAAATAAAGGAATTGATTACATATAAGTATATGCTCCAATTTTCAAGGATGCAAACAATTCAACTAATTGTGATTGTTGTTGAGTTCTAAAAGTTGGCATGTGTGTCAGCCTAATGTTAAGTCATCTTTCATCAATGGCCCCGTAGAGGAAGAGGTGTATATCCTACAACCACTCGTATTTGAAATCAATGGGAGAGAACATGAGATGTATTGAAGAAAGCCTTGTATGGCCTTAAACAAACCCCTCGAGCTTAGAATAAGTTCATTGATGTTTTCTTATCCAAGTAAGGCTTTGTGAAGTGTACATTGAAATTTGGTGTATATGTAAAGGAAACTTAGCATAAAAACTTATTTCTTGTGTGTCTTTATGTTGATGATTTAATTGTCACAAGGAGTGACATAGACTGAAATTGTAAATTTTAAGGGGGGATGAAATCAAAATTTGAAATGTCTGACTTAGGAATTCTCAATTATTTGCTTAGTCTTGAATTTATGCACACCAATAAGGAAATATTCTTAAGCCAGAAGAGTTATATTTGTGAAATACTAAAAATATTCAAAATGGAAAATTGTAATACATTTCCTACACTTGTGGTAGCAAATATGAAGTTGATAAAGAATTGGATAAGAAAATTGTAGATGCAAAACTTTTTAAGAAAATTATAAGGCCACTTATGTTCCTAAGTAACATTTGCCCGATATTAACTATGAAGTTAGGTTGGTGAGTAGATTTATGAGTGATCCTCAAGTGCCTCATATAAGTACAAGTAAACATGTTTTTAGATGTCTAAAAAGTACACATGAATATATTCTATTATTCATAGAAGGAGATGATCAAATTGAAATGATTCTAATAGGTGCATTGACAAAGTGGAGAGGAAAAAATATCACATTTGACTATTGTTCAAGTATATGAATGCACCAATCTCTTGGTGTTACAGTACATAACACATATAGAAGTGCATTATAGAACATGTGGCTAGAGACATTGATGGAAGAATTGAAATTGAAATACGAAAAACTAGTGTCATTATTTGTTGACAACAAATCAACTATAAGCTTGTCTAGAAATTCATTATCTCATGGCAAAAGCAAACATAAATAGTAAGGAATATAATCTAAATTAAGTTAAAAGGTTAAAAAGCATCAAATGCATTTATGCCTTCTATACAAATATTTGAATAAATTTAGCAACACCTATATAAGATTTATATAGAAAGAATTTATACAGAATCAATCTGAGTGCTTTAGTATATTGCAAACCATTTTTGTATTTATACAATATTTACCCAAAAAAGAAATGGGATCTTCTATAAGAAGCAATTACAGTGAGCAAAAGCAAATAAAGTAATTTTGCACAAAGTATCTTTATGATTATATCACCAAAATTATGAATAAATATATCAAGAGAAGATTGTTCAAACAACGAACATATTTGAGCAAGTAATAAAAATAAGACAGTTTTGCCAGAAGATACATCAAGCCTTGTGTGAAATGTTGCTTGTAATCTTTGTATAAGTGTTTATGTCATCTTTTGTTGTGGGAGTATGATAAACATGTGTCCTCTTCACTCTTTAAAGTCACCCACTTTTTAAGGGAGCCAATTGTTTATCCTTTCTTCGAGAGTTATCTTCCTAGAAAACTACTTTGTTTTGTAGACAAAAGTGACAACTAAGAACACTTGGATTCTTAATCTCAGGAGGAGATTAAGAAAGGAAACCAAGAGTGATTTGTGTACTCTTTGTAACCAAGACTAGTCAGTGTATTCGTATATAAGCAATTTGTTGATTAGTGGAACCTTTAAAAATGCTTGAAGGAGAACTTGACGTAGCCTAAGAATTGAGGGCGAATCAACATAAAAATCATGTGTTGCTCTCTTTTACTTGACGCTTTCTGATAGATGATTTAGTCTCAAGTGTGAGAAATTCTTGATGCTTTATTAGTCCCCATTTTTAAAGCATGCATGTACAATCAATAAGTATCAAAGCCAAGGTTATGCGGTTGATTCCCAATGAGATGGTTGCTAAGCGGGAGATTGTTGGGGGTTACATCAATTGTCTTATGGTAGAGGCCAGATAAGCAATCAAATTGTGGTGCTTTGAAAGTTACTCTTTTAAGTAGAAAGAGTTATGTCTTAACTATTAGTTATAGTTTTTTGTCTATTGATAAGCAGTTGATCCAACAATAATAATTTGTACTCAATGTGACAATGTTATACCTTTTTCTTCAAAAAATGAGTTTTTTTTTTCAAATTATGTTGTTGGTTATGTTTAATACTTAAGACTAGTCATTGATCAAACTGGTCCTTGGTCAAACTAGTTGTTAAGCAAAATAGGCTTTGTATTATTTGTTTGTATATTTCTCACATGTATTACGATTTTCACATCTCTTAATTGTTCAAACAAATTTCATATTCTTAAATTCTCTCAAAAATTTAATTTTGTAACATTTGTGAATACTTGATTTCGTCTGGATAAATAAAATTTATATATAGAAAAAGAAAAGATATGTATTTATTTTTTTAAAAAAATAATAAAAAGTGTTTTTTTCTTTAAATATTATAAAATTAAAAATAGTACTTTTTAATAAAAATTAAATTTAACTAGTTTAGGGGCTTATTTAGTTTAGTTTTAGAATGTATAAAAATATAGTTTGAGTCAAACCCATTAGGTTTTTTATAAAAATAATAAAAACAAATAAACATAAATGTAATAAAATAATAACAATTACTTTTTGCACCCCATGTTTACTCTTTCAACCCTATTTTATTTCTTCAACCACATCTGGACCTCCAAATGTGGTTCACATCTAGGGGAGTTATATATGCTTCATCATGGAGGGAATTGAAGTTTGTTATTTTTGGATACATTTTGGCATATTTTCAATTGATTTGAATTTTGACTTTGTAATGTATCATTTAATATATTGTAGTAAATCATTTATGTGACAAACAGTGGCATTTGTTAAGTGGTCAGAAAATTTGATAAGTGGTTAGAAAGTTATGTTCAGTTCATCACATAATAACACATGGTTAAACACATAGTTTGGAAGTCTTCTATGGACAAAATTCGCTGACGCGAAAAGAGAGGTTGTGAGCGAAAATGCATCAGGTTTCATTTAAAAGGCTCTGGAGTGAATTAGCTTAGGCGGACGTCACATTTGTTAGAGCGAAGATTAAGCAATTTGACTTTAACGTTGTTGGAATAAATTCGCTTATGCGAAGATTAAGCGGACGTCACATTTGTTGGAGCGAAGATTAAGCGATTTGACTTTAACGTTGTTGGAATAAATTCGCTTATCCGAAGAAAACATTGATGGAGGGAAGATTGGGGATCAAAGTTCAACATCTCTGAAGGTGTAATTAGGACGAGTGATGTTTTTAATGAATCCGAAGGGGTTGGTGCTCAATGTCAACCAAATAACGAGGATATTTAATATTTGTTACGTGTATTATTATTTTGACATCTATATATGTTATTATGTTTTGTAATATTTTGTGAAACTAATGTAACTTAATTCGAAATTACTTCGTAATATTGCCTACCAATTACATCAACCAAGGGAAAGTGGTCCTGCGTCATGACCACCCCTGTACATACTAAGTGTTTAATCCTATGCATATAAGTGTTTAACTTTGTTGAACTTTCTGACCACTCACCACAGGTACCAATTATGTGCCCCCTAACCTCCATAGTCCCTTACATGTTTTGCACCCTCGCATTCAATACAAGTGTGCCTTCCTTCACCGCAGAGCACCTACCAAGGGACATCAACCAAGGGAAAGTGGTCCTACGCCATGACCACCACTGCACATACTAAGTGTTTAACCCTGTGCATATAAGTGTTTAACTCTATTGATCTTTATGACCACTCACCACAAGCACTAACTATGTGCCCTCTGACCTCTATAGTTCAATCCCTTACATGTTTTACACCCTCACATTCAATATAAGTGTGTCTTCGTTCACTGCGGAGCACCTACCAAGAGACATTAACCAAGGGACATTGGTCCTGCGCCATGACCACCCCTGCACATATAAAGTGTTTAACCCTGTTCATATAAGTGTTTAATTCTATTGAACTTGCTAACCACCTACCACAACGAGCAATTTTGTGCCCTCCGACCTCCATAGTTCAATCCCTTACTTGTTTTGCACCCTCACATTTAATACAACTGTGCCTTCCTTTAACATGGAGCACCTACCAATGACATCAACCAAGGGACAGTGGTCCTACGCCATGACCACACCTGCACATACAAAGTGTTTAACCCTATGTAAATAAGTGTTTAACTCAGTTAAACTTTCAGACCATCAAGCAAGGGACAGGTGCTGCGCCATGACCACCAATCCAGATACAAGTGATGAACCATGTCTATTTAAGTGATTAACTTTACACAAATTTCTGAACACCTAAAACTGTGACCAAGTCACACCTATTACACCTCCAAAAGTTTAGTTTTCATTTATGTATTGTTAACTGGTTAATTTTAACACACTATGTACATTCGATTGAAGTCATGAACTCATTGAAAAAAACATTTGTGGGAGTAAATAAGATCATTTGTCACACCAATCATGTCAAATGTAAACAAAAAAATATTAACACTAGAGGTTAGTAACAATTTGTGCCTCCATTTCTCATTTACAATTTTTGTCTACAAGGTTCAAATTTCAATTTTGTACACCAACTTCACATAACAATTTGCAAATATAACTTCATTTAGGCGTATCAAATATACATATATCTTCATTACTCATTGACAATTATCAAAGAACATATTATATAAGACCATCGGTTCACCAACTCATGCAACAAAGGATAACAAATGTTAATTGGTTCTGCTATCCGAACAAGCCAGTTAAACAAAGTTCTCTCCAACATCTCCCTTTGGAAGCCAAACATCTTTCTATTCATTATAATATCAATTTCAACTTGGTGGAAAACTCTGATCTACAACAACAGGTTGAACAAAATTAATTATGTAAACTAATTCCACTTTTTTAAACAAAATGAAATGCATAAAAAAACTCATTTGTCTTAGATTCGCTCATATCAACATTAGATCTTCTTGCATCAAATCTTCTTCCAGCCATGGCTAGTTTCAAAGCAACCTGTTCATTAAATGAATTCAATTAAGGGATTCAAGTATGGAGGTTAGAAGGCTGCATATTTGGTGGCTGTGATGGGTGGTTAGAAAGTCTAACTAAGTTAAACACTTAATTACTCTGCGTTAAACAATTCGTATGTGCAGGGGTGGTTAAAAATTCGTGTGTTACATAATTTTTGTGTACAAAACCAATCATAAACATTCACGCATTTTGCCAAAAAAAAAAAACACATAACACAAACAACAAAAATTATTTGCTGAAAACGGATAACTACTCTTATACAAATAATGCACCTACAGACGACGACGAAATCCCAAAACTCTATCACAGAAATGGAGTTCAGTTACGGTTCCTCTGTCGAAAATGAACTGGCGGCGCACTTGGTATGTCTAGTCGCGGTTCTGCTATCATACAAATGGAACCATAGTGTACTTGTGGCTTTGCGCGTTGAAGAACGAAAACAAGGTTCTTCCTCTGTGATTGCAAAACAAAGGGGCAGTGGTTTCTCTTGTGAACTAAGATGCTGCGTGCGTTGAAGAACAAATGTAAGGTTTTTCCTCTGTGATTGCAAAACGAAGGTGTAGTGGTCTTGTGAATGATGCTGTCGCGTCGCCTTTTATGAAAACAATTGCTTCCAACCCTAAATTTCTCCTTCGCGCCACGCTGGAACCCACTTGCCATGTCATTCATTTAATCCACGTCATCGCCATGTAGCATTGTAAAGTGGTTGTGTTGACACGTAAGGTTGTCAACATATCAGAACTTTATTATAAAAGGACTGCAAACATATTCAGAGAACACACACGTACCTCAGCAAATCACTACAATGGCTCTTAACTCTTCTTGCCTGGATTTCAACATCACCATGTTATATCATGCCTTAGAGATGAAAGGGAATGACTAGCTTATGTTGAACTGAAGAGTAAATGAAATAAGAAAAATATTTATGGGTACAAAAGAATGCTGGTGATGTTCATCCAAGAACTGTGGCACCACCACTCTTAGTTATCATCATGAAAGCAAGTAAGTACCTGAAAGAATAAATACTCCGCGTGGTAGCATTAGCTAAACACATGGTTTTTCATGACACTTTAAAGCTAGAGAGGAGGCCCGCACCACCGCTTAGACTTTATCGTGTTGTCAATCGATAAAACTAATCAGAAGAATGCTATGCAAAAGCCAAATGAAACAACAGTAGTTAACAAGACGAATGAAACTGAGAAGAACAGTATGCAGAAGCCAAGTAAAGCAGTAAAAAATGAATGAAGCTGGAACGAACAACATGTAAAAGCCAATTGAAGTAGCAGTGGCTAATGCAGCTGAAAAGAGGAGATTGGATGATCGAATCCATAGCTATCTACACTAGAAGAATGGGCAATACACGTGCCCAAAGTGTGAAGGCGTATATGCGAGTCGCAGCTATTTGCAATACATGTGAGTTCGATTCCCAGACAAATTTGAGTAAAAAATAAATGATAAACGTACTGTTGTTAGGGAATCAAACTCACATGCATTGTAAACAGCTTTGATATTGCATATACGCCTTACACTTTAGGTAGGTAGATGGTCCACACATCTTGTGGGGATAATTATGGATTTGATCATCCTTTCTCTTCTTCTCAGCTGCATTTGCCCTATTAATCAGTGTTGCTTCACTTGGTTTCTGCATGTTGTTTTTATCAGCTTCATTCACATTGTTGACCATTACTCCTTTACTTAGTTTCTGCATGTGATCTTCTTAGTTCCGTCTGCCTTGTTAAGCACCACTATTTCATTTGGCTTCTTCATAGTATTCTTTTACTAGTTTCAGCGGCAAATTCGTCGAGAAAAGGATGAAGATTAAGTGGGTGTCCTCTCCAACTTTTAAGTGTGATTCAAAACTGTGTGTCTACAATTGCTCTTTCAAGAACTCACTTGGTTTGATAATTAGAGGTGACAGTGCTTCAGATCTTGGATGAAAATCCATTATGAGCTTCCATTTGTAATCATGGAGGTTTTTCTTAGCTCATTCACCCTTTGGTTCAACATAAGTTGAACATGATAGTCTTGGAACCAGGTGAGAAGAGGTAATGGACAAGGTGGTGATTCAAAAATTGTAAGCTATGAATTTGGTGAGGGATTTTTGAACATGTTTGTGGTCCTTTTGTAATATGAGAACCAAGAGTTGAAGTTTAACTAATCTCAAGCACCTGCACAAATAAATAATTCAAAGGATGCTTTGCAAATTCCAAGTGGACCAATCACCAGGTCAAGGGTCCAAAAACTGAAAGAGGCATTGATTGGGCCGATTCAAGACATTTTGACTGCACAAACAAAGTCTAAGATTGAATTGAAGCCTAATCACGTTCTTAATTTGATATGGGTTGATGAAGAAAATAAATGAAGGAGATTTGGGCTAAAAGCAAATCATTTTGAAGAGAAGGGCCCATAGAAAATGAATCACCAGATTTAATTAAGTGTAAATCGGCTATTTTGGGCTTAGGTTAAAATTTGAAGAGTCACCTATTATTTTGTGGACGAATTTTAAATTTTTTATTTTGATGTATTTTGATTAATTTTCCATAGGGCTTAGAGTAGTCATGCTTAGTAAATTGTGTTTTTCATTTTCCCATTTGATGTAATTAATTAGTCATCTATAAGTGTACCAAAAAGTTGCTGCTGCATTAAATTTGGAGGCTTCTAGGCTATTGAAGAGTTAGGTTAGCTTTTTAGAAGCTCAAAGGTCTACTTAAGTAAGAAAACACATATAAACAACAACTTTGAATTTGAAAATACGAATTTTGATTCTGAAAGTTTCAGAAGTGAGGGTTTCTTTCTTGAGTTCCTCATTGGACTTGCAACTTATCAAGGGCTGATCATCCTTGTGGCATTTTTCATACTTTAGGGTCTTTGTTGCGTTTCTCTTTCTGCAAGACAAGGGTTCTGAGTAGATCATCCTAAATCTGAATACTTAGGGATCTTGGGGCATTCAACTACTCTTTTTGTTGTGGGTTCTGGGATTATTCCTAACCGGGTTCACATCATTTGGTAATCAGAGCTTCGTTCCTAGCAGTCAGGTTATATCTTCTACTGTTTTACTAGTTATCCTATTTTGAAATCTTTGTATCCATTTGTTCATTTCGTTTATGGAAAAAAAAAAAGAAAAAAAATAGCATACAAGAAAAAGCAAAAAAAAAAGAGAAAAAAAAACAGAGAAGAAGTATTATAACATTTTGTGTTTCTGTTCTAGAAAAAAAGAGTCATTTTCTGTATTCGTGGAGAATATTTTTGTATTTTAAAGTTAAGACCCTTGTTTCGAAAAGTATTGCATCATTCTGCTTGGTGTTTGGCTAGATTGAGTTGTAAGACCTCTTAAGAGCTTATAGAGAGGTCTGAAAAAAATATATTCAAGAGTGTTATGAAATTTTATAGGAATAGAAAAAGCCAAAAATAGAGAGCAAACACGAGTGTAGAGCGTCATCCTTGAGTGTAAACATGTGAGGAACAGTGAGGAATTTTTTTTTTATCACTAACGTTTTCATTTCAGGTTTTACAAATGGCAAATAGAGAGGAAAATTCTAGAGACTCACAAACCTTGATTTTACTCTTAAGCAATACAACAAGAATTTGAGAGATTAAATATGGTGTTGGGAGATATGAGGGACAAAATGGATAGGCAAGATGAGAAATTAGCCAATCTGCAAAATGATCGATTTGACGATGGGAATAGTTTAAGGCGAAATAGGAGAAATCGTGGAGGGAGTGAAGATGAAGACTCTGGTAGAGAAAATAGAAGGGAGATGGAGGAGGAATATGATTTTATGATGGGTAGAAATAGACGTGAGAGAAACTATAGGAGATTTAATCACAGAGATGGGAGCCTTAATAACATCAAAATGAAAATACATTCCTTTCAAGGGAGGAATGATCCTGAAATATATTTGGAGTGGAAGAAGAAAATAGAGTTCATCTTTGATTGCCATAATTATTCAGATCCAAAAAAGGGAAGTTGGCTGTGATAGAGTTCACTGATTATACCGTAGTGTGGTGGGATAAATTTGTGTTGAGTAGGAGGAGAGATGGAGAGAGACCAATAGAAACATGGAGAGAAATGAAGGCTCTAATGAGGAAGAGGTTTGTTCCCAACCATTACTATAGAGACCTCTACCAAAAATTGCAAAGACTTATGCAAGGCTCTAAATGTGTGGAGGACTATTATAAGGAGATGGAGATGGCAATGGTGAGAGCTAATGTGAATAAAGATAGAGAAGCAACCATGGCACGATTTCTCAATGGGCTAAACAAAGAAATCGCACATGTAGTGGAGTTGCAGCACTATGTAGAATTAGAAGATATGGTGCATATGGCCATTAAGGTGGAAAGACAACTTAAGCAAAAATGTTTTAAATGTCTTGGTTCAGGTCACATAGCATCACAATGCCCAAACAAGAGAGTCATGGTTCTGCGTGACAATATTGTAGAAAGTGAAAGTGAGGGTGATAAATCCATGGCTGAAACTGAAGAAAGTGATGATGAAGTTGAATATGCAGTTGAGGGAGAAGCACTTGTAACTAGACGTGTTCTAAATTCCCAAGTTAAAGAAGATGACATGGAACAACAAAGGGAGAATATTTTTCATACTCGCTGCCTCATCAACAATAAGGTGTGCAGTATGATCATAGATGGAGGGAGCTGCACAAATGTTGCGAGTACCACCGTGGTTGAGAAGCTGAACTTGCCAACCCTTAAACATCCCAAACCTTATAAATTGCAGTGGTTGAATGAATGTGGGAAGATTCGGGTAAAGAAACAAGTTCTAGTTTCGTTTTCAATTGGCAAATATAGTGATGAAGTGCTTTGTGATGTTGTTCCTATGCATGCTGGACATTTACTGTTGGGGAGACCATGGGAGTTTGATCGGAGGGCAACAAAGGATGGTTACACCAATAGATACTCATTTGTGAGAAATAACAGAACCATCACCCTTGCACCACTTACTCCTAAGCAAGTGTATGAAGACCAGTTGAAAATGAAAAGAGAAAGAGAGAAAAAAGAAAGTGAGCAGAAAAGTGAGAAAAGTAAAACAGAAAAAAATGAGTGTGAGGTAAAAGAGAAACAAGAAAGAAGAGAGGCTAAAAGAGCAGAAAATTTTTATGCAAAACCAAGTGAAGTGAGGGTAGCCTATTTTACCAAACAACCAGTACTTGTATTTGTCTACAAGGAGGCTTGCTTGAGCTCTAATTCACTTGACCCCTCTCTTCCTAGTTTTGTTAGCTAATTGTTGCAGGAATTTGAAGACTTGTTTCCAGAATAAACCCATAGTGGATTGCCACCCATTAGAGGAATTGAGCGTCAAATAGATTTCATTCCTGGTGCAACTATTCCAAATCGGCCAGCCTATAGGTGCAATCCTGAAGAAACTAAAGAATTACAAAGGCAGGTTGAAGAGCTTTTGGCAAAAGGACATGTGAGCGAGAGCTTGAGTCCTTGTGCAGTTCCAGTTCTACTTGTGCCAAAGAAGGATGGAGCATGGCGAATGTGTTGTGATTGCAAAGTTGTAAACAACATTACAATAAAGTATCGTCACCCTATCCCTAGGTTAGATGACATGCTTGATGAATTGCATGGTTCCACTATTTTCTCAAAAATTGATTTGAAATCTGGATACCACCAAATTAGAATGAGGGAAAGTGATGAGTGAAAAACTGCATTCAAAACAAAACATGGACTATATGAATGGTTAGTCATGCCATTTGGACTCAATAATGCATCAAGTACTTTTATGCGATTAATGAATCATGTGTTGCGTGAATTTCTTGGCAAATTTGTTCTTGTATATTTTGATGATATTATGATTTATAGCAACAATCTTGATGAACACATTAACCATTTGCATTATGTTCTTGATGTTCTTAGAAAGGAAAAGTTGTTTGCAAATCTGAAAAAGTGTTCCTTCTGCATGAGTAAATTGTTTTCCTTGGCTATGTTGTAAGTGCTCAAGGCATAGAGGTGGATGAAGAAAAGGTAAAGCCATAAGAGAATGGCCAACCCCAACTAGGGTTACTGAGGTAAGAAGCTTTCATGGCTTAGCAAGTTTTTATAGACGATTTGTGAAAGATTTCAGTACCATTGCTGCACCTTTGACTGAGGTTATCAAGAAATCTGTCGGTTTTAAATGGGGAGAAGAACAAAATAATGCATTTCTGGATCTTAAAAATAAATTGTGTTCTGCACCTGTTTTGTCACTTCCAGATTTTAACAAAACATTTGAAATAGAATGTGATGCATCCGGTATAGGTATAGGTGCTGTTTTGATGAAGGAAGGGAGAGCAATTGCCTACTTCAGTGAGAAATTGAATGGGGCAGCTCGAAAATACCCAACTTATGACAAGGAGCTTTATGCACTTGTGAGGGCTTTAGAGAATTGGCAACACTATCTTTGGCCGAAACAGTTTGTGATTCACACTGATCATCAATCCCTAAATCATATAAATGGTCAAAGCAAGCTGAACAAGAGGCAGCCGAATGGATGGAATTCATTGAGCCTTTTCCCTATGTAATCAAATACAAGAAAGGTAAGGAAAATATTGTTGCCGATGCCTTATCAAGAAGGTATGCTTTACTTACTTCTCTTGATGCAAAGTTAATTGGCTTTGAATATGTAAAGGAATTGTATGAACATGACTTTGATTTTGCACAAATATTTGTTGCATGTGAAGAGGGGGCCTTTAAGAATTTTCATAGAGTCGACGGATACTTATTCAAAGAAAACAAATTATGTGTACCGCAATCTTTTATGTGAGAGTTGCTTGTGAGGGAGGCCTATGGGGGAGGATTAATGGGACATTTCGTGGTGAAAAGAACTTTAGACTTTCTGCATAAACATTTCTTTTGGCCTATGATGAAGCATGATGTTGAGAAAATTTGTAATAGATGCATTACTTGTAAGAAAGCTAAATCAAAAGTGTTGCCACATGGATTATATACACCCTTACCAGTACCTAATGAACCTTGGGTAGAAATATCCATGGATTTTGTTTTCGGGTTGCCAAGGTTAAAAAATGGTAGAGATTCAATTTTTGTGGTAGTAGATAGGTTTTCAAAAATGACACATTTTATTCCTTGTCACAAAACTGATGATGTTATTCCTTTATTGTATCTGATCGAGATATAAGATTTCTTAGCCATTTTTGGAAGGTTTTGTCGGGAAAACTTGGAACAAAATTGCTTTTTTCTACTTCACATCACCCACAAACAGATGGTCAAACCAAAGTTGTCAATTGAACTTTGTCTCAATTGCTTAGGACCATTGTTCAAAAGAATTTGAAAAATTGGGAAGATTAATGTTTGTCATATGCTGAATTTGCTTATAAAAGAACTGTGCACTCATCTACTAATTGTTCTCCTTTTGAAGTAGAGTATGGTTTTAATCAATTAACTTTTATGGATTTGATACCATTACCCATCAATGAACAAGGAAGCCTTGATGGTAAGAAGAAAGCTGAGAAGGTGAAAGAAATCCATAAGCGAGTTAAACAGCAAATTGAAAAGAAAAATCAGCAACATGCAACTCAAGCCAATAAAGGAAGGAGACGAGTCACATTTGAACCAGGAGATTGGGTATGGGTGCACATGAGAAAAGAAAGATTTCCATCCCAAAGAAAATCCAAATTGGCTCCTTGGAGAGATAAACCATTTCAAGTGATTCAAAGAATAAATGACAATGTTTACAAAATTGACCTCCTAGTTAAATATAGTGTTAATGATACTTTTAATGTTTCTGATTTATCTCCTTATGATGCAGGCGAAGATTTGAGGTCGAATCCTTTTGAGGAGAGAGGGGATGATGAGAACCAAGAGCTGAAGTTTAACTAATCTCAAGCATCTGCACAAATAAATAATTCAAAGGATGCTTTGGAAATTCCAAGTGGACCAATCACCAGGTCAAGGGTCCAAAAACTGAAAGAGACATTGATTGGGCTGATTCAAGACATTTTGACTGCGCAAACAAAATCTAAGATTGAATTGAAGCCTAATCACGTTCTTAATTTGATATGGGCTGATGAAGGAAATAAATGAAGGAGATTTGAGCTAAAAGCAAATCATTTTGAAGAGAAGAGCCCATAGAAAATGCATCACCAGATTTAATTAAGCGTAAATGGGCTATTTTGGGCTTAAGTTAAAATCTGAAGAGTCACCCATTATTTTGTGGACAAATTTTAAATTTTTTATTTTGATGTATTTTGATTAATTTTCCGTAGGGCTTAGGGTAGTCATGCTTAGTAAATTGTGTTTTTCGTTTTCCCACTTGATGTAATTAATTAGTCATCTATAAGTGTGCCAGAAAGCTACTACTGCATTGATTTTGGAGGCTTCTAGGCTATTGAAGAGTTAGGTTAGCTTTTTAGAAGCTCAAAGGTCTACTTAAGTAAGAAAACACATGTAAACAACAACTTTGAATTTGAAAATACGAATTTTGATTCTAAAAATTTCAGAAGTGAGGGTTTCTCTCTTGAGTTCTTCATTGGACTTGCAACTTATCAAGGGCTGATCATCCTTGTGGTGTTTTTCATACTTTAGGGTCTTTGCTGCGTTTCTCTTTCTGCAAGACAAGGGTTCTGAGTAGATCATCCTAAATCTGAATACTTAGGGATCTTGGGACATTCAACTACTCTTTTTGTTGTGGGTTTTGGGATTATTCTTAACCGGGTTCACATCAGATTCAAAATCGTGTGTCTAAACACACAGAACAATTGCTCTTTCAGGAACTTACTTGGTTTGATAATTAGAGGTGACAGTACTTCAGATCTTGGATGAAAATCCATTATGAGCTTCCATTTGTAATCATGGAGGTTTTTCTTAGCTCATTCACCCTTTGGTTCAACATAAGTTGAACATGATAGTCTTGGAACCAGGTGAGAAGAGGTAATGGGCATGGTGGTGATTCAAAAATTGTAAGCTATGAATTTGGTGAGGGATTTTTAAACATATTTGTGGTCCTTTTGTAATAGGAAAAAAATACTTTGCCAACCCCACATAATTGCCAACCTTTTGTCAACCGCTGATGTGGCCATGGTCGCTGACATGGATAAGGGTATAATGGGAATTTTGCAAAGAAAGTTAAAAAATTTGAAAATTTAGGAGTTGAGCGACTGGGTGAAAATGTGCCGTGGGTGGGAGAAGAACGAAGGCTTGAGCGAGAGGGTTTTTTGTGTGGTGACCAGTAAACAGATGGTGGCAGAGGTTTAGTTGTGGTTTTTGAAAGTTTAGAAGTTGATCGAGAGGATAAAAACGCATTGGTGTGAAAACGCACTAGGGTGGGGGAAGAACGAAGGATTGTGCGAGAGAGTTTTAAGACGCAAAGGTAGTGAACAGATGGTGACAATGATTTAGTTGTGGTTGCAGTTGGGGGAATCCAGTCGTGCAGAGAGGAATGGTTCAACCTGTGGGTGGAGACGTCGCGATATAGATGTTCCAATAAGCGACAAACAACGGTCGACGAAATACACCCAGGTATACACTGTTCCATTACCTTTTCATTATATTTGTTTAATATTTGTATGATTTTTTATTTTTGTTTTTGGGTTTTGGAGTTGTATTATTGTTTGGGCGTTTACGAGCATGAATGCGATTGAGTCGAAGTGGAAATGAGTAAATGTTTGCGATTCTTATCGGCAAAAAATGGGGTTGAGTTTTGGGTTAGAGTTTTGTTTTCGATTTGAGGGTTTGTGATTGGGATTTGGTTTAGGGTTTTAGTGATTTTGACATGGATTGAATATTTGTTGTTGTTACGGTTAAATGATTGGGATTGGTTGATAAATTTGTCATAGTTGATTTCAGAATGCAGTACCAAGTTGACATTGTAATTGTTATGTTCAAGAAAAGAATGACAAGTGCTGAAAGTTCTTCACATGCTGGGGGAGTTATGTGTTCAACGATTCTGTTATTCGAAGTACTTGGGAGTTGTGTTATGTTAACAACACAACAGAAGAATTGTATTGAAGGAACTCCATTTGGTTGGTTTATGTTGTTGAGTGATAACGTAAAAATAAGTAGGAGAGTTTTGAAAGAGTTATGTACAAGATGGGTTGAGAAAAAGGGGTGGTTTTTTTATTAGGTCTTAATTTGTGCCATTCTCTTTATTCGATGTTTGTGTAGGTTTAGGTCTGCCGGTTTATGGGTTAGATGTACAATTGGAAAATCAAAATGTTGATAGTTTTTGTAGGAGTCTATTTAGGTGTGGAATAGTTAAGGTAAAGATGATTTTTGATTAACTAGTTAAATGTCAAAGTGAGGATAGGGTTGAGTATTTTTGTAAGCTTTATATTTTGTTAGGGTTATCTGAATTTCTATTTTCCAATAGAATGGGAAATGTGTATTCAAGTTTGTTTAACATCGTAGATAATTTAGGCGAGCTTCATAGTTTTAAGTGGGGCACAGTGGTTTATACATATTTGGTGAGAAGCTTATGTCGAGCTTCAAGGTGTATTCAGAGCGAACCCAAGTCATCAATTGTGCGTGTGGCGGGCTGTGTGTACTTGTTGCAGGTAAATTTTAAAGTCATTATTATGTTAATTTTCAATTGTATTATGTGCTAAAGTTCAATTTATGATTTGTAATTTGACTACAAATATGGGCTTTTGACTATGTAATTGTGATAAAGCAAATTTCCCAAAAAATTATATTTGTATTCCCCAAAATCCTACATTGGAAGGATGTTAGGGTCGATGACAAGGAGGTTGAATCAGCCTTCAACAACAACGTGGTGAGTGAAGCTTGCTGGATTTGAATTACTATTTTGCAATGTTTGTTAACATTAATATTGTTCTATTGTTAAACGGTTTTGCAGGTAATGTGTAAGTTGTCGTTGTCGAAGGAAGAGTGTCGACAACATGTGGTGAAAGAAGCCTTTAAATTTGACATTGTTGAAGTGAAGAAAAACAAAATGGACGAAGAAAAATGTGCAAAGATTGTAGATGAAATTGCATAATTCAATCGTCAGTCTAAACATCAAGAGTTATTGATTCAGAGACTTGAAGCTCAGTTGAGGGATTTGAAAGAACTTTTTATCCAACAGAAAGGAAAAATTTCAAACAAATTTGACGTCCCCCACTCACCACTTGAAGGTAAACCAGAAGGTGAAGGCAAAGGATGTGAAGGTGCGGTTGAAGGTGCTGAAGAAGTTGTTGTTGACAGTGCAGAACTAGTTGGTGAACAAGGTGTTGTTGATGGTGCAGAACCAGTTGGTGAAGAAGGTGCTATTGAAAGTGCATAAGCAGTTGGTGAAGAAGGTGTTGTTGAAAGTAAAGAACCAGTTGGTGAAGAAGGTGTTGTTGAAAGTGCAGAACCAGTTGGTGAGAAGGTGTTGTTGAAGGTCAATGTCAACAAGGTGTAGGTGAATATTTTGTGGGGCAAGGTGAACACAAACATATGTATGACCGCATGAAGGTGGGTCCCCAAACGCGATAAGAAAGTTGGCTTATGAAATCACCTTGGATTGTATATTACAGGAAAAGAAGACATAAGTCAAGCGAGCTACAGATGACATTGTAGCTGAGTTATGAAGAATTTTGTATATTTGGTTTAGGGTGAATGAAATTATGTTTGATAGAGGTACAAAGTTGTAATTTGAACTCATTGACATAATTTTGTTTGTATAAATTAATATTTTGGATGAAATGAGATATGGAGGCAAGAATTGTTTCTAAGTTGAAAGAGGTGTTAATATATCATAGTTCACATTTTGTTTACGTTGATGGAGTCTAGGAAGATGGTCCCTCTTGATGCACATTTGTACGCTTCTGTACATTGTATTCAAGGTATCTTCCAATCACCTTTGGTGTTGGATTCCAAAAATATGCACCCCCTGACCCATACTGCGTTCATCTTGACCCATAATGTGTTCCTCCTGACCTATACTGCGTTCCTCCTAACCCATCCAAGAATATGCTCCATCCTCACCCATACTGGGTCCCTTCTCACACGTACTGAGTCCTTGCTCACCCATCCAAAAATATGGTCCCTCCTGACCCATCCTCCGCTCCTCCTGAACCATACTTGGTCCCTCATCCCACGTACTGGGTCCCTCCTTACCCGTACTAGGCCTTTCCCTCCAAGCATTCATTCAACATCAGGTCTCTCAAAAGACACATGTCTTCTTCAATAAACCCAATGTGCGCATAATTCAGATCAATTTTTCCTTTGCATTCAAGATGTTGTGCCATCAACCCGTCCCAATCGTGTGAGCATGGAATGTTTCCACCCTGACTTTGTGGTGAAACTCCAGCATGAACGGACTGAAGTGCTTCCCGCACTATCTCCAAACCCTCCTCTTTCTTCGTTACCTCCCACTCCCAAACAATCTACAATGTCCAATACAATGTTGTCAGCAAACCAAACAGTTTCATTTCAAAATCAACTAAAGAACCAAATACACACCTCATTGTATAAAAAAGCAGCTTCAATTTTGGAAGACCTAATCCTCAAAGAAGGTCATTCCAAAAAATGTGGAAATGAACTAAGCATGCCCATCCCCACATGATAAACAACCCAAAACTGTTGCAAACCAACATATTACATAAATAATAAAATTTATTCAACAATATGTACAGTGTAATCACATTATTACATCAAACAAAAATTATACACTAACCTGCAACAACAACACACATCCGCACAAGTATAGGCCATGCAGATTCGTTTACTGGTACAATATGTAAGAACATCTATCTAAACTACTAATTACCATTGAAAGGACCGCCCCACCCCAATTATAAACATGGAGGTCCTCCAAACTATCTAACAAATTAAAGGGATATGTACAAACAATACTAGAAGTCCTAGGAAAATAAAAAAAAGCAAATGCAAGCAATATATAAAGCCTACAAAAGTCATCTACATTTTTTTTGCGATTGATTTTTCTGTCATTCAATATGTCGACAATACCATCGGTGGTAATATTGTTACCGTTGAACAAGTTTGTTAACAAACCTAAGTAATCCTCAATTCTAACTTCACCACCACTTATCCCCAAACTTAACCCTATACAAATATCTAGACCAGAAAGAGGAACTAAATATTCCCTTATTCTAAAACTTTGGTCATTCGAAGACCACCGATTCGCCAACTCACGCAACAAAGGACAATTGATGTTAATTGGTTCTGTCATCCGAGCAAGCCACTTAAACGGAGTTCTCTCCAACTTCTCCGTTTTGAGGTTAGACATTTTTCTATTCACTTCGACGATAATATCAATATCAACTTGGTGGAATACTCTAATTTGCAACATGTAAAAAAAAATTATTATGTAAACTCTAAATATTTAAAAAAAATCAAATGCAAAAACAACTCATTTGCCTTAGGTTCGTTGCTATCAACATTAGATCGCCTTGCATCAGACCTTCTTCCCACCATAATTAACTTCGAACCAACTTGGTCATTAAATTAATCTAGTAAAAAAAAAATCGTATGTTGTAGAATTTTTATGTACAAAACAAATCATAAACATTCATTTATTATGTTAAAACAAAATGACATAAACACAAACAACATAGTGTTTAACCTTGTCTACTTAACCGCATCACTTTGTAAATACACAGTGTTTAACCTTGTCTAAGTGTTTAACTAAACAAAACTTTCTGATCACCGATCACAGGCAGCAATTCTGTGCCCCCACACCTCCAAGCCTCAAATCCTTACATGTTTTCCACTGTTGGATTCAACAAAACTGTGCCTTGGTTCACCAAGAATCACCTATGAATGCCATAATCCAAGGGACAGTCATGCTGCGCGATGACCAGTTTTGACCATAATCCAAGGGACAGTCGGTTGAGTCTTTAACCATGTTTACTTAAATGTTTAAATAATAAGAATTTTCTGACCACACATCACAGGTAACATTATATATCTAAACAATGAGTCTAAACAAAAAAAAAACCATTTATTAACAACTCACACCACACCAACACAGACATAATGCTGAAAATGGAAAACTACTCCGACACAAATTACGCACCTAGAGACGGTGACAATGACAACGACGGTTCTTCTTTCACACAAATCAACCCACGGTGGCGAAGAACGAAGACAACGTTCTTATGTTGTGATTGTTGCACGCGATGAAGAACGAACGAGCACTTCTTTCTCAATCTGTGATTGCAAAGAAGAAGCACTGGTTTCTCGATCTCAGATTACAAACAAGGGGAACTGCTTTCTCGATTGTAAAAAAGGGGGACTGGTTTCAGCAAGCTGCCGCGACACCTCTCATACAACCCCTCTAACCCTAAATTTCACCTTCGTGCCACGCTGGATCCACTTTGCCACGCCAGTCATTTTGTCCACGTTAATGCCACGTGGGGTTGTAAGGTGGGTGTGTTGTGACATGGAGTTGTCAACATATAAGAACTCAAAGAAGAAGCAAACACTGCACTCACGGGCCACACTCACATTCACTCGGCTGCCCATTACACTCCAAAGAAAAAAAGACTTCAATTGCCCCCTGCACAGAAAATCCCATAGAATCTTAAATCCGTACCCCCAAAAACACTATGTAATTTGCCTCATCTGCGATTGCATGATTTGTGTAGACACATTGATTTTCTATCTACCCAAGTACAAAAATTTAGAAAAGGGCTGTCACTCACGACTGTCATATATACACAAACTCTTTTCATTGAGGGGAAACTCTCATTCTCCCTTCAAATGAAAACATGTATCACCTCACTCTAATGCCACTATCCATGCATATAAAAAATTTTGCAATTACCACACATTGAGCTTTTTGGTGACGGACAATAATATAATGATTTGGAAAATACAAGGAGAGTTCTGGCATGCTCTCTCAAAGTTGTTTTGTTCCTTAGTCACTCCGCAGTCAATTCACGAGGATGCTTTCACTTTCTCCTTCACTGGAACCCATTAGTTAAGACTATTACTAGCACCAGAACTGATGGAGGAAAGCCAAAGTTCTTATCGATTTTAATTGTATGAACAAGCGGAGGTGCAACGAAATGATGACTGAGAAACTCTTCTCACAGTGCAGAATGATGGACTGGTTTTATGCGGAAGCATGGTTGTGAAAGGAAGTGAAGTAAATGAGGAGTTGTGAAGTGTGTGAAGAAAATGGAGTGAGAGAAGTGTGCTAGATTATTTCTAGAGTTGCTAACTTAGAGAGGAACTCTATAACCAAAAAACTTGAAGTAAATTTTGAAGCATTCAATAATTACTCACAAAGCTATCATGTACAGTATATGCCAACCTATTTATAGGCTAAGAAGGTAACCAAGGAATTGCTTAAAAAGCTTCTGCCATAAGCGAATGGAGTTGCCTAGATCTAGAAGATGTAATCTGCACTTGACACGTGGTGTAAGATTCCTAAATGGCTTCTTAATTGTGGATTGCCATGGTAAGATATTTCATATGCATATTGGGCAGCTGTATAGATTAGATGCTCTACTTGATAAATGTGTCTAGGTGTTTTGGAACTCCAAATGCTACTTCCAAGGTGTAAACCTTTTTATGTACAAAAAAAAATTCAAAAAGATCTTTAAAAGATTTCAGTCCAGATTGAATTTGAAAACAGTGAGTTAAAATATATCATAACTGTGTCACACAAGTTTTCAAAATAGTGAGGAGTAAAAGTAGTGAGTTAGTTAATTTGCTGAAACAGTTGATTAAAAACAAAAAATGAGATTAAAAGAAGATTCAATTGTGTTTAACCAATTATACAAGATTTTTTCATCCAAGAATTATCTAAAAGTCAATTATTATAAACTATCCAGAAAAACAATTGATTGAATTCGCTTTCAGTCGATTGTTTTTATTATCAGTAACAAGTTCTTAAGTTCTACCCAGAAAATTAATAGGTTGATTCTCAATTTTAATTGGTTATTTATACCAAAAAAACTAATTTTAATGCAAAAATGACACGTGATTCAGAATGACACAAAATCAAAGAGAGTACACAAGATTTTTATACTGGTTCACTTTTTTTCAAGAGCTACATCCAATTCCTTTGAACTCTAGCAAATGTTCTACTAAACATACAAGTTTACAAACAAATACAAGTCCAAGACTCAATCTTGAACCCCACAAGATTGATCAAGATTCCTTTGCAGAACCCTACCACACAGTATGCAAAACCCTACCACACAGTATGCAGAACCCTACTACAAATATAAAATAAAACACTATCCAAATAAAAATACAACACCAAACACACTTAAAAACCCTATCTAATTATAAAACAACAACAATATTACAACAAAATGAATTACAATCAAAACCAACACTAATACAAAAAACAAATATGAAACAAGGCAAAAGGATAAGGTTCCCTGGACTCAAATTTGGCTGTAAGGTGCTTTACTCAGTCAAATGCAAACAAGAATCTTCCAAGATTGAGACCCAAGGTGAATCTTTGGCATATATTGATTAACCTCTCAAAACTAGGAAGCTTGCTCTCAAAAGTTCTCGTTTATGAGATATCAAGTGCTCTCAAATGTTGGAAATGTAAAAAGTGTTGATTCGCAGCTGCAAAGCACGTTTATATAGTTCAAAATTCGTGCCCAAGTTAAATCAACTGAATATTTATGAAATCAATCGATTGATTTTACTTTGCAACAACATTTTTTTCTAAAATATAGTTCAAAAACTGATTCCGCCTTCATTCTTTTGGAGCTTCTTGCTTGTCATTATTATGACGAAAGTATACAACTGCAAACCTCAACCGAAGACTTACAAAATTAACCCAACCTAAGCAAATTCAAGGATTGCTTCATCAAATCTTCAATCATGGAGTGTTGCCAACAAAACCTAGACCCATTCACTTGGCCTAGTATTTCTACTATATATGCCACACGTGTTTTATAGATAAACCACCATAATCATTTTTTCTTTTTATACAATAATTAGACAAGTTTTTGAAATTACAATTTTTGTAAATAAATTTTAAATACTTTTGTGACCACACTTGTAATTTCGTATGTAATATTTTAAATATAAAATATATAATTAAATACAAATCTTTGAAAAATGACGTTTGAGTATTCACATGATCGTACGCATCAGTTTTACCCAATAATTTATCCTAAAAATTAAAAACACACTCTTCCTCCAAGATAGAATTCATGCAATCATGTAAGTAGTCAACTATATCGGGGAATACTTTACGCTATCTCTGCTCGTTATATGACTCGTCAAGAGTATTATAAATAGTCGCTTATATTATCTTGTAGTCAAAACATGAACTAAAAGCGAAAAATCTAAAAATATCAAAATTAAAAACCAACACTACAAAAAATAGTTTTTTTATTTAGAACTACGTAAACCCTGATTTTTCATTGTGAATGGAAATACGTAAGAACAAGATCAATCATTGTTGTTAGATCCAAAAAATTTAAAAATATTTTCTTTGTTTTTTACTTGCAGTTTTGTTTCTTTTTTGGAAAAAAATAAAGATAATAAAAATTCACATTCATTTCACTCATTTAATTAAATGTATCATCTTAGAATGAACATTGTAGGGGCCTAACACGTAACTGATTCCTGGACCCTAATTTGTTTTTGCAAATTGTTCATTTTCTGGTTTTTCCATAGTTTTTCCTAACAAACCATGGTGGCGATTCTTCCATTTTTTCTTTTTCAAAAAAGTAGTATTCTTTGCCTTGTTGTCACCTTGGTTCTAACAACCTTCAAATGGACTCTAACAAATTATCCTATTAACCCAATCAAGAGTGGGAAATGATTAAAGATTTATAAATGAAGACTATAAAGAAATCAACATGAGATTAGTATTGGAGAGATAATGCAACTAAAATTCATTATATATAAGCATAAACGATTGAAATTAAACGAAGTTGTGAATATGGACACACTTGATTATTCAATAACTACTTTAACAATCCAATGCAAAAAACCAATTTTAACAAATATTTTGAATTTAAAAGATGTCTTCTTTTGCATTATACAAGATCTTGGCAATCATGATGACATTTTTCAAATAAGAGTGTAGAGTGGATGTTATTAGAAAAATAACTCTTTCTTTGTTGTGTACAACTGCACTATTGTAATTTGTATGTTGGCACATAGGTCACAAAGCTTGTATGTCAATGAATGTGTAAATTGATGAAAACAGTGTATTTGAATGCTTTTATAAGTTTGTAAACGGTATTTGTGAAACATTTAAAACTAAATATTTAAGAAGACCCAACAACAATGACATTTAACACCTATTGAAAATGGGGCAAACATGTGGTTTTCCAAGTAGGCTATGAAGCATTGTAGAGGTGTCAAAATGAGTTCAAATCTGTGAGCTAACCCAGCTCACCACAATTTGAGTCAGGTTGGGTTGGAAAAAATGCAATTTTTTTAAATGTGGGTCAGATTGAACTCGACTCACTTAGTCTGCAAGTTAAATGGGTTTGAGCCAGGTTGGAGGTGGGTTGACCCGTAACCCACCAACAACAACCCTTTATCATTCTTTTTATAATTTTTAATCACTTTTTTTTATTATAATTTTTTAATAATTCTAATTATGTAGGTTGACATGTTGATCTTTTTAAAGACTATAATGTTGTTCAATAATGTTTAAATGGTTTGGATGCTTAATTTATTTGTTTGCCCAATTATGTAGGTTGACACTTTGATTTTTCACTTACCAACATTATATAATGCTTGGTAAAACAGATGAATGCTTTGATTGTATTGCTATAAATAGTGAGTTTAGTCAATCTACTTTGGTTGTATTGTACTAAAATATCACTACAAGAAAAATGTTATTTAGAGACAAATTTTTAGCTACCAAATGAAATTGTTGTTAATTGTGACAGTCACCAAATTAGATTTTGGTTGCTAAATAACTACAAAATTAAAGTAATTATTGAATTTAGTGACCAATTAAGTTAAAAAATTGGTATCTAACGTTAGCTACCATTAGATACCAATTTTTTAACTTAATTGGTCACTAAATTCAATCATTACTTCTATTTTGTAGTTATTTAGCAACCAAAATCTAATTTGGTGACTATTTTGGTTACAATTAGCAACCATTTCATTTGGTAGCTAAAAATTAGTCTCTAAAGAGCTATTTTCTTGTAATGTATTTTATTGCAACCAGGATCACGACGAGGCAAAGAAATTTTTTAAGAAAAGTATAGGAATCGCTGCCATAGTTTATTATAGAAAATTATGATAAAATGAGTCAAAGCTTTAAAAAAAATGTAGTGTATATGTGAAAAAAGAGTGTTAACAAAAGTGTTGGACTAGCCAAATGGGTCTAGACTTTACGAGAATGTGGTATATATAAAAGCCGCATGACAAATAAATAATCAATGTCCATCAAGTTGGTTACCATCACTTATTTTTAAAATAAATAATCTTTCATATTTGTCAATATGTCTTTCTTTTTCTTTCTATTAAATTATATTTAGACCCATAATTATATTTTGTAATTTTTCTTTGAATATTTTAAGCCAAGTTGAAACTTTGGATGAGGGGTATAATTATAGTAATGGTCATGTAATTCTATTGACGATAGAAATCAAATAATAGATTATTTAAATGAAAATAAAAATATTTTGAACAAGATAAATTTTTTAATAATATCCAATTAAAAGATTCTTTTAATAATACCCAATTAAAAATATTCAATTTTATAAAATATTTATAACTTAATTAAATCTTTAAAAGTTCATATATCACTAAGTTTTTGAAAAGGAGATTTTTCATGAGAAAAATGAAAAATACTCTTCCACACTAGACTCTTCTCATATATAAGATTTTACAAATGACACAAACACATACTTTTATTTTTAAGTTGAATTTAATTGGATGCATTAATTATAATTTATATATTATTATTCAGTCATAATATAACAAAATTTTTTGATATTATCATTCAATTATCACTGGTTACATAGTATTTCATAATAACTATTTAAAAATATTATCTAAATAAATTTAATTAATTTTCATTATTTTCAAATTTTATCATCATAAATTAAAAATATATATTTAATATAGAAAAAATTTAATAACGCACTTTGCAATTAAATTCCGTTGACATATTGTTATTGTATGAAACCCATCTGAATCTCATTAAATATATAAGTCAGGTTCTCTTAGTTCTTAATTAGTGAAACCAACATAAATCTTAATCAATGAAAAATGTGTTAAAAAATTAGAATAAAAAAAAATCAACTCGTTCAATCAATTGGTGCCAAATGACTGGTTCCCAGTTAATATTAATCAAAACCGTTCAGTAATTTGAGGATTTAATCATTTGTAAAACTCATTGCTTATAGCATTTGATTGGAATTTTATGCTCTAATAACATTTACCTTGAGAGAGAAGAAGGGATAAAATCAGAGTTTCTCCTTCTTTTTCTTCTTTTTCTTTGATTTCTCTACTATTTTGTATTCCCTTCCCACTAGTAATTTTTAGTTTTATTCTGTTGAAATTTGTGATTATTGTTTTTCATTAGTGTTTTACATTGTTAAACATAATCATAGAAGGAAAGAGAGTCTCAGAATATGAGAGAGATAATAAGCATTCATATTGGACAAGCTGGAATTCAGGTTGGTAATTCATGCTGGGAGCTGTATTGCCTTGAACATGGCATTCAACCTGATGGAACAATGCCCAGGTCTTACATTATTATCATTTTTTTTTCAATTTTCTATATATTAATTTCTCGTGTTTCTAGCAGTTTTGGAACAATCAATTTTAAAATATAGCAAATTTCTTTAAAATTAATCTGAGGCTGTGATTCAGTTTCTATGTCAGATCTGCCGTTTGATTTACCAGTATTGGGGTGCCTAGAAAATTCTTGATTCTGTAGATGTTCTTATGATCAAAATCTTGCGATTCAAATACGCATGCATTGTTCTATATGATCGACGTCGTGTGATGTGTTGCATGCATGGTTTTTATTTTGTATCATCGTAGCATTGCTGATACTTTTTTTTTTCCATAGATCGTAATTTTTTTATGCTTTCATGGGCTATTTTATAGGTTATGCTTTAAATTAAGATGTCATAACATTGCAAATGTCGTACTTATGGTTCCAATTCGAGTAAGGAATTTTTTGAGTTCTCTCATTTCGCATGATTAACCGAGAAGAAACAACAGAAAAACAGGAAGTTGGAATAATTACATTGATCTTTGGTCAATGTAATAAAGTTATTTTTGTATCTACAAGAATCATACTTAATAGATCTAAGTTTAATTCTCCCTTTTTTATTAAAAAAATATATTTAAATATATAAAAGTATTTAAGGTACTCCAACTTGTATGAAATCAACAGAAAGCAGTATAAAATTTGAAAATAACAATTTAAAGGCTAAAAGTAAAAATAATAATAACTACTTATATCACAAAACCTATTTAATACATCTTCATGAATCTTCAATGCTTCCTTTCTAACCATATCAACAATAAGAGAAATTTGAATCGGGTACACTATTCATCCTAAGATAAGCCCTTAAGTTGTGCTACGCCAAAAAACTTCTTCTGCATCCACATTTTCATTTGTAAATATTACCCAATTTGTGTGTTTCCAAATCTGCCACAACATCGCTTACCACGTAATGTGATTATCATTTTCTTTTAATCTCTGGATTCCAAATTGATTCAAGTGTTCGTTTGCTCGGTTATGTATTCAAAGATTTCCATTGGCAGAAAATATTTTCCTTCTTGTAGTTAGATCACATATGTAGGTTATTATCTCCTCTTAGTTTCAATTCTTATTTTCCTCTTCGTACAGTAAGTGATTTAGACACTCGTACCAAATAGCTAGGTCTATATCCCTTTAACATTCTATAGTTATTTTTCTAAAATAAGTATGTTTAAACGTACTTTTAAAACCTGAGTCAATATATATGCTTTTGTTTCCTATTAGCAATGCTACTTCATCCTTGTGACCCTTTCAACTTTGATAGTCACATTAATTCATTTTGAGACTTCAAAAGTGGAATGGCTATACTGCTCTTCCTCACATCAGTTAAAATCTTGAAATCAATTGATTGGTATTTTGGTTCATTTGTATGTAATTTGACTTGGAATCTGAAGAATGAAACAATTTGGAGCTCAAATATGTAATATATTGGTTTTACAACCTATTACGCTTTTATTTTCTCATTGACTAGAAGTCAGAACTTGGTTTTTAACAAATCCAATCTAATTGTTTCTCCCTTTACTTTTTGTCACAACTAATAATACTGATTCATATACATCTGTTTGCAGTGATGGCTCAACTGCAGCACATGATGCTTTCAACACCTTCTTCAGTGAAATTGGAACTGGCCAATATGTTCCTAGGGCATTGTTTGTTGATCTGGAGCCTACTGTAATTGATGAAGTAAGATGTGGTCCTTACAAACAACTCTTCCATCCTGAACAATTAATGTCTGGCAAGGAAGATGCTGCTAATAACTTTGCAAGGGGACATTACACAGGTCAGTCACTTCCATATTTGGTCAAAAGAATTGGGTATGTTTCTATCTGGCAGAATCACTAATTTGGTGTCTATGCTGCAGTTGGAAAAGAAATTGAAGAGTTGTGCCTTGACCGTATCAGAAAATTAGCTGACAATTGCACTGGCTTGCAAGGATTCTTGGTTTTCAATGCTGTTGGTGGTGGCACTGGTTCTGGCTTGGGATCATTGCTTTTGGAACGTTTGTCTGTAGATTATGGAAAGAAGTCAAAACTTGGCTTCATCATATATCCTTCTCCTCAGGTGAAGTAAAATAAACTGTTTATAGTAGTGGATCATCAAATATTTGTTGACTTTACAACATATCATGTGGCCCTCTATTACAACCTTCCTGACAATAAAATTCTAATGGAGCATATTAATCCTCCTTCTTTATCTGGGATAATAGGAGGAGTTTGTTGGAAAGAGAGTGTTAAGAGAAGTGAATGATGCAAATTACAAATGCATCTCAATGATAAATGATTTTGCTGCATACTCCATGATATGTTGTAAAATTACATGAGATGTTTTCACATATGTTACTTTATTGAAGTGGCACGGTGTTAACTTGTTATTAACATGCAGGTATCTACTGCAGTTGTTGAACCTTACAACACTGTTCTTTCCAATCACTCTCTAATTGAGCACAGTGATGTAGTTGTGCTCTTGGACAATGAAGCAATATATGACATATGCAGAAGATCACTGGACATAGAAAGACCAACTTACACCAACTTGAACCGTTTGATATCCCAAATAATATCTTCCTTGACCACTTCCTTGAGATTTGATGGTGCAATCAATGTGGACATTTCAGAGTTCCAGACCAACCTTGTGCCTTATCCACGCATCCATTTCATGCTCTCATCTTATGCCCCAGTTATATCTGCTGCCAAGGCCTTCCATGAGCAGCTATCAGTGCCTGAGATCACCAGAGCTGTGTTTGAGCCATCAAGCATGATGGTCAAGTGTGATCCGAGACATGGAAAGTACATGGCATGTTGCCTCATGTATCGTGGGGATGTTGTGCCAAAAGATGTAAACCTTGCTGTCTCAAATATCAAGACAAAGAGACAAGTTCAATTTGTAGACTGGTAAGTACACTTCCTTAGAAGAACAGCATACTATGATGTATATATATAAATATATAACTTGGATTGTATTATCTTTGTCTGTTCTGTTCTTTCTGTTGTGGTCCTAACTATCTGATTATGATCATTAATGTGGACTTTCCATAGTAAGTTTTTCCAGTTCCTTCCATATTTGAGTCTTTTCTTTGATCTTGTATAGATTAAGATGCAAAATAATTATCACTACCATGAAATTATGACTCGAACTATCAAAACTACACTTAAATAAAAAACATTTAAAATTATTTGAACAGTCATCTAATTTCAGAAGGTTGCAATTTGCTCTTAAATTTAAAGCTATCTATGACAATTTTATTAAACTTTTGTTTGAATGAAGTTAATCCTTAGATTTTGAAATTGGAAATAAGTAGTTAACCCTAAAAAAGTAGCCTTTCACAGACTTTTTTTTTTTTTTTTTTTTAATCTTCATTAAACACAAAAAAGTTGCTTTGTGAAAATAAAGTCTGACCTAAGTGTTACCTTTATATTATATTTGTACTTGTATTTCTCTTTCACAAAATCTGAATGAATGGTTTTGATGACCAATTTCAGGTGCCCTACTGGTTTCAAGTGTGGTATAAACTACCAGGCTCCAACAGTGGTACCAGAAGGTGACCTTGCAGAGGTGAAGAGAGCAGTTTGTATGATTAGCAACAACACAGCTGTGGCTGAGGTTTTCTCTCGCATTGACCACAAATTTGACCTCATGTTTGCCAAAAGGGCCTTTGTGCACTGGTATGTGAGTGAAGGCATGGAAGAAGGTGAGTTCTCAGAAGCCAGGGAGGATCTTGCTGCCCTTGAAAAGGACTATGAGGAAGTTGGGGAAGAAGGTGTGGATGAAGAAGGTTACTGAGAAAGTAATCCAATCCTCCTTCACTAGCTAGCTACATCTTACTATGTTTTATGTCTGGTCATATATGTAGTATTGTCCTTGTTAATTCTTTTATGCTTCTTTTTGTTGTATGGTGTCAGCAATCTTGTCATTGTTTCAAATTTATGAAGTGTTTGAGACTTGAGAGAATTGTTTAATTCATGTACAATGGTAGTGTAATTATCATGGCATTTTGAATCACATGCTTATTATATCTGTGCAAAATCAATTGTTGGGAATGAGTGTTGCAAAAACTCATTCTAAAGTGGGAGAATGGTAAAAAGTAATTTCAATCCTTGACCAGAAATGCAATGACTAATGCTTTGTTATTCAAGTAGTAATATTTTTTTCATCAATTTCAAAAATTACTTACTTTAGTCTCAAACATAAATTTAGCTTTGCATATGGTATGTTTTAGTTATTGAACATCTTTCTGTGTGGTAAAAAAATTCTTGATTTCTTGATTATCTTTACACATTGGAGGGTTTCCATATATGACATAGTTATCATAATTGACCTGCTCAATAAAAAACGTTACTATATGATAAGATCCTCTAGTTCTGTCATTTAATTTGTATATTCCTATTTTAAATTTGTAAAAAGTAATTGATAATGTGTTCCATAAATATTCCATAATTAACAATAATTTCTCATAGATATTTTCTTCCAATTCTTATTACTGTATCTATATTATTATTAGATTTATTCCACTTCGATTCATTTCCAAACTTGACTTACTCAACAGTTTTAACCATAATTTATGAATGTATCTATCTATCTACACATGAGGAGCATATAAGTCAAAAACATGTTAATATGAAAAGAAATATTAATGTATAAATGTTTTTCACTATAAGTTTAGGACTATACTTTTTTTCATCTATCATTTAATAAACTTTATATATATATATATATATATATATATATATATATATATTATT
>Ga0209489_100414_pt1 | contig 78008 bp, 26 predicted proteins | sample SiratrowhiteBW_FD_187527 | JGI IMG/M metagenome (GOLD analysis project Ga0209489, IMG submission 187527) | Root nodule microbial communities of legume samples collected from California, USA - Siratro white BW (SPAdes) (version 2) | ecosystem: Host-associated > Plants > Roots > Nodule | place...
TTTTGTTAGATCAATAGACACATTGGTATGTTTTTATGTCTCTTGATCTTTGTTTTTTACCTTAATTTTTGGTTGTTGTGTCTTTAGTTATTGAGGCTTCTTATCCTCTTATATTTGTACATTTTCTTTATATATTAATAAATTCTTTGCTTATATAAGCTTTGTTAATTATTTTGTTTTGGGTTAGCTATTATGTACACTGGATCTTCCTATTTTGTGCCTTTATTGTGGTCTTCTTCCTAGATTGCATACTTGGACCCCACTTGGGTGATATTACTACATGCATAGCTATTTCTAAAATTCAATTGGAAAAGTGGGAATGTAGATTGCGTATTGACTCGTCATCCTTTTCTCCTCATTTAGTTAATACCATAGTGTTAGTAAGGCTAGATGGTATTATTATGATGTGTTTGATGCACTATTTTGAGTAGCTTATGATAGATATTATGATGAATACTTCAATTCTTTCAAATTGTGTTGTTATATAATTATTTTGTCCCCATCATATGAGCATCTCATGATGGCAGTTCTGCTCTGATTTTTTGAAGGATATGTCTTGATGATAATCACAATTCTGTTGTTCTGGCCTGTGCAAAAGTTGTTCAATGCGTATTGAGTTGTGATGAAAATGAGAACTACTTTGATATCTCTGAGGTGATTGAATTTCTCATCTTAGAGTTATTATCTTTTGATTTAATACTGTTATTGTGTTTAAAACTATATTCATCTGATTTATTTAGTTTTTTAATTCCAGAAGATAGCAACTTGTGACATGGATATTTGCACAGCTCCAGTTTTTAGGAGCCGACCAGATATTAATGTTGGGTTCCTTCAAGGGGGTTTCTGGAAGTACAGTGCCAAACCTTCCAATATTCTTCCTTTTAGCGATGATTCAATGGATAATGATAATGAGACCGAAGGAAAACATACTATTCAAGATGATGTAGTTGTTGCTGGACAAGATTTTACTGTAGGTCTAGTTCGCATGGGAATCCTTCCTAGACTTCGTTATCTTTTGGAGGTAAAACTTAATTAATAATTAATCATGTTGAAACATTTGAAGTCATGAGATTATGTGTGCAAAGGTTATGGATATTTCTGTTTTACAAATTACAATTTTTGAACTTCCATGTCAATTTCATTAATGGTTGCAGACAGATCCCACGACAGCTTTAGAAGAATGTATTATTTCTATACTTATTGCTATAGCGAGGCATTCACCTACATGTGCTAATGCTGTACTGAAATGCGAAAGACTTGTTCAGACAATTGTGAATAGATTTACTGCTGACAATTTTGAAATTCGATCCTCTATGATAAGATCTGTTAGACTCTTGAAGGTGAGTGGGAATTTTCCATTTCATTGTATAGGATGATACAGTTTCCTTTGTCACATATGCAAAGTTATTTCTGCATCAGCATCTAGATAGATAATAATTCCTAATGTTTTATTTTTATTTTGGAAAAGGTATTAGCTCGGGTAGACCGGATAATTTGTCTGGAGTTTATAAAGAAAGGATATTTTCAGGCTATGATTTGGAAGTTATATCAATGTCCTTCCTCTGTTGACCAGTGGCTAAGGTTAGGGAAGGAAAAATGTAAACTCATGTCTGCTCTGATTGTTGAACAACTACGTTTCTGGAGGGTTTGCATTCAATATGGATATTGTGTGTCTTACTTCTCTGAAATGTTCCCTGCCTTGTGTTTTTGGTTGAATCCGCCTTCATTTGAAAAACTTGTTGAAAACAATGTTTTGGATGAATATACTTCTATCTCCAGGGAAGCATACCTTGTTCTGGAGTCTTTGTCCGGAAGACTTCCAAATTTATATTCAAAGCAGTTTTTAAACAATCAACTTCCAGAATCCACTGGTGACACAGAGGTATGGTCTTGGAGTTATGTTGGTCCAATGGTTGACATAGGCATAAAGTGGATAGCTACTAGAAGTGATCCAGAAGTATCTAAATTCTTTGAGGGTCAGCGAGAAGGGAGATGTGACTATAGTTTTCAAGGTTTTTCTTCAACTCCTTTGTTGTGGTTGTATACTGCCGTGACTAGCATGCTTTTCAGAGTGCTTGAAAGGATGACATGCGGGGGAACTATCAGCCCTCATGAAACTGAAGGGCATGTGCCATGGCTTCCAGAATTTGTACCTAAGATTGGACTTGAGTTGATCAAACATTGGCTTTTGGGCTTTTCTGCACCTGTTGGGACAAAATGTGGTGGAGAATCTGAAGGTGAATCTTTTATAAAGGAACTAATTTATTTAAGGCAGAAGGATGATATCGAAATGTCTTTAGCTTCCACCAGTTGTCTAAATGGAATTGTGAAGATTATTACTACTATTGATAATCTGATACAGTCTGCCAAGATTGGCATCCCAAGCCAAGAAGAACAAAGCCTCTCGAAAGAAGGAAAAGTACTTAAGGGTGGGATCGTCGATGGGTTTATGGTTGACTTAAGGTATATGCTTGATGTTTTCATGTTTTCAGTTTCTTCAGGGTGGCATCGCGCACAATCCATTGAGTCATTTGGCAGAGGAGGACCTGTTCCAGGAGCAGGAATTGGATGGGGTGCCCCAGGTGGAGGATTTTGGTCAGTGACAGTTTTATTGGCACAGACAGATGCAAGAGTTCTTGTCTGTTTGCTGGAAATATTTGAAAAAGCATCTAAAGATGTCGTGACTGAAGAAGCAGCCTTCACTGTGCAAAGGGTTAATGCTAGCTTGGGATTGTGTTTAACAGCAGGGCCTAGAGATAAGGTTGTTGTAGAGAAGACATTGGATCTCCTGCTCCATGTCTCTTTATTGAAGCACCTTGATCTCTGTATACAGAATTATCTCTCTAATAAGAGGGGTAAAACCTTTAGCTGGCATTATGAAGAAGCGGATTACAAACACTTCAGCAATGTGTTGTCATCGCATTTCAGGAGCAGATGGCTGTCTGAAAAGGTGAAGCCTAAAGCTGTTGATGGTAGTAGTTCTCCTGGCATTAAGACCTCTCAAAAGGTTGGGGCTTGTTTGGAAACCATTTATGAGGATTCAGACATGTCTTCCATGACAAGTCCATGCTGTAATTCTTTAACATTAGAATGGGCTCACCAGAAACTACCAATTCCAGCTCACTTTTACCTCAGTCCAATCTCAACAATTTTCCATAGCAAGCGAGCTGGTACTCAAAACGTTGATGATGTACTACACGATCCCTCTAATTTGCTTGAAGTTGCCAGATGTGGACTTTTCTTTGTTTTAGGTGTTGAAGCAATGTCCAATTTCCAAGGCCACATTCCTTCTCCTGTTCATCATGTATCATTAACATGGAAGTTACATTCCTTGTCTGTCAATTTTGTTGTTGGAATGGAAATACTTGAACATGATCGGAGCAGGGATAACTTTGAAGCTTTGCAGGATCTTTATGGTGAGCTTCTTGATAGGGCAAGGTTTAACCAAAGTAAAGACGTTATTTCAGAAGATAAAAAGAATAATGAGTTTCTGCTGTTCCAATCTGAGATTCACGAAAGTTACTCAACTTTCATCGAAGAGCTTATAGAGCAGTTTTCTGCTGTGTCTTACGGGGATGAGATTTTTGGCCGGCAAGTTTCACTTTATCTACATCGTTGTGTTGAAAATTCCATTCGTCTTGCTGCCTGGAATACACTGTCCAATGCTCGCGTTCTTGAGCTTTTGCCACCTTTAGAAAAGTGCTTGTCAAGTGCTGAAGGATACCTTGAACCTACCGAGGTAAGGAAACATATTCAATAAATATGAAGCTATTTTATTATGGACCATTATCTTGCTTTGATACTGTTTGAGTACTTGTTATTTTAATATTTTGTTGGAAATCTCACCTCAGTTAAAAATTATAGTATATAATTGAATGCAAATCTCACTTTATAAACTAATTTTATGAAGTTGAATTAGATTTAAAGTTTGTTTTTTAAGACTTTCCTTTCCATATTGAAGATATTTGGTTGAATATATAAATGTTATTTGTATTTTATTATATGTACACTTTTGTAGATATTAAAAAGGTAGTTGCTTAAAAATTTGATTTAAATCATAAAAGCATATGCCACAAAGTAGAAGAAAAGCTTTTTTTCCATCAACTAAAATTGTTTAAAATATTGATTTTTTGAGATGTTTAAAGGAGACATTATTCATCTTTGATGGCATGTACTTTGTGTGTTAGGGGTTAAGAGATGCGCCATATTTTTGTAGATTTACCTGTTAGGACTTCTAATCCCAAAAACGGCATGTTAAATACAATCCAAGATGTCACAGAAAATACAAAACGATGCATAGCAGTGTTATCTGAATTTTGTTTTTTCTCTAGATATTTGCCTACCCGTAGTATTAGTATTTGCAGTGGACTAACCAATATAGGTAAAAATAAAAAATGTAACAGAAGGAAGATATAGAAAATAATATTACTCTTTGCTATGGTTCTGTGAAAGGACAGGTGTAGTGTTTGACTAGAGCAAATATTTATTTTCATTGAACTTGAAGAAGACTTTTAAGAGGAGAAAAATGAAGATGGTGATTACAGACAAGCTCTTACTGATCTTATCAAACACTCACTTGGTGGATAATATTTGTTCATTTTAATCTATTGCTGTATTGGCCATGTTGCAGAATCTGTGTTAAATAATTTACTATGTTTGACATGTATTGGTTGTACTGTATGTACCATTATGAACTTCGAGGAAGCTTTTGTGAGCACAGGAAGTACCAACTAGTGGTTGCACCAGCAATGCATACTAGTCATTGACTCAGGATACAATGTATTTAAATTAACATTAATGGTATACTGTATCTCTCTGCAGGATAGTGAAGCTATTTTGGAGGCTTATGCAAAGTCGTGGGTTTCAGACGCCCTTGACAGAGCTGCAATTCGAGGATCAGTTGCATATACTCTTGTTGTTCATCATCTTTCCTCTTTTATATTTCATGCCTGTCCGACGGATAAGTTATTGCTGCGAAACAGACTTGTTAGATCTCTCTTGCGAGATTATGCTGGGAAATCGCAACATGAGGTAACTAAAGTCTTAACCCTGATGGACAAATTGTACTTGAGGCAAATCTCCTTTCAGAACTTGTGCTTCCATTAATTATTCCATTAGTTTTGCCAATCTGAATCTGATTAAGGAAATCAAATGGTATGTAAATATGTGTGTGCTTGTTGTGTCATCATATTGTTTGGATGTGATGACGACTTTAGATCGAATATAGATAAAGTCTTTCAATAGTTTATAAATAAATACAAATCTTACCTTAAAAGCTAGTTTTGTAAGCTTAAGTTAGACTTAAAGTTTATTCTTAAGAAAATATATTAACTATCAAATAAAATTTTAAGATTGTGCAATGAGACATCACTGTTTTTAGATAAATCCTAGTTGCAATATCTTTTATGACCATGGATCAAGTATAACTTTAAGATTTTTTTTATTTTTATCCTTGCATCTGTATTTACAATTTCACATACATTATAATGGTGTAGCCAAACATTACTAATGGAACTTCTGTTACAGAGAATGTTATTGAACCTCATTCACCATAACAAGCCATCAGCATCTGTCATGGAGGAGCAGCTGAATGGTGTGGTTAGTGAAAAGAGTTGGTTAGAGTCCAGATTAAAAATATTGGTTGAGGCTTGTGAGGGAAATTCCTCTCTTTTGACAGTAGTAGATAAGTTGAAGGCTGTTTTTGTACAGAAGAGTTAACAGTGAGGTTAGAAGGTAGCCAATCTATAGAATGATATACCCAAGAACAACAAAGGCTTGTATATAAAATTTTACAATGGGGTCTCAAATGTACTGATTGGAATTTGCAGCATACATGGCCACTGATATTCGTATTTTTTTGTTATTTCACTATCGTAACCATTTCATAAGGCATGCAATGTACATAATGAAAGGATTAAAGTATTTTAGTTATTATAAACATTTATTCAACTTTCACTTTTATCACATTTTTACTCCATTTATTTTACCAAGTTCCTTTCTATCACCTCACTTTACATCTATCATTTTTTCTCTATTTTCTTCTTCCTATCTCTTTTCTTACCACTCATATGTAGTCCAAAATGAGTTTGGTGTTGAGTATTATCCACGGTTTGACAAAATCAATAATTAATAATAAAATCTGTAATATATATATTTTTTTATCTTTTGAAAATAGGTCGTATACATTCTTCTTTTTTTTTATTCTATGCACAAATAATTGAAGAATAACAATATAATAACGACTCAAAACTCTTTTATTTTAAATTGAAATTTTTCTTATCTCTATATAATATGATATATTATTACGTCAAAATCAGAGTCAATTAAAAATTATTTCTTTTTCTTTTTACAACTAAAATTAATTTTTAATTTCTTTTGTTTGAAAATTTACTTTTAGCTATTGAAACTAAATAGTCTATTTAATGTATTTTATGATGGGTCAAGGAAACAATAGACAAGAGTAAAATTAGAAGGAAAAAAAGAGCATAATCTCATTCCTCAAAACAAAATCTTAGGAAAGTTTTTCACAAAGGATAACTTACACGACTTTATCATCCTTATTTAAAAGAGTGATTCTTCCTACACCTCCATAATTTTAATATATTCATATTTTAATCTTGGAAATAGCTTTCATTGATGGTAGCAATATAAACGTATTTATAAATTATTTTGTACACCACAACAACAGGTTGTATAATCCCAATACAAAATTTTTAAATGCATTGCGGGTTGTACAACCTGCAATATATTTAAAAAAAAAATTGTATTGCGGGTTGTACAACCCATAATGTAAAATGTGTAGAAAATATAATTGCAGGTTGTACAATTTGCAATGTATTTATTTTTTAATTATAGGTGTAGAAAATATAATTGTGGGTTGTACAATTTGCAATGTATTTATTTTTTAATTATATTGCGGTTTGTACAACCCGCAAAGTGAAAAAAAAAAAACGAATAACAGTTACCATTAATGAAGGCTATTTTCATTTTTTTTCTCAAGATTAAAATGGAAATATGTTAAAATTATAGAGGTGCAGGCCGTTACTATGGAGGCCGTTACTATGGAGGTGCAGGAAGAATCAGTCTATTCAAAATACAAATTAAAATTAATGGGGCCTGATTTATAAAATATCTTAGACAATGCAGACGAAAATATCTATGATTTTTATTTTAAATTTTTATTATTTTAGATTTCATATTTTAAAAAATAAAATATATCATTTAAGTGTAACATTCAATTACTTTAACTTATTTAAATAATAAACACAAATTTCATTTAAGGTTAGTAATTTAACTTTAAAAAAACAAATGTAGGCAAATTTCTAGAAAAAAAAACATAAAAGTATCAAAAGTAGCATTGAAAACTATATTATATAATTAAATACTTAGTTGTAATATTAGCTTCAGAAGAAGCACCAGGTGAAATAATTTTGAAGAGTTTAACTACTAAATTTAATCATGTGAAATGAAAGATATGCAAGAAACAAAAGTAAATTTGGTAAAGATAGGAATACCATAAAGAGGGAAAAGTTTTTTAGAAACAAGGACACTACATGATTTATGAACCCTGATCACAATATCGATGGAAAGTAAGGTTAGATAAGTTTTTGCGTCGCATTCTTACAACAAAAGCACCAGTGGTCTAGTGGTAGAATAGTACCCTGCCACGGTACAGACCCGGGTTCGATTCCCGGCTGGTGCAGTTCCTCAGCTTTGATGAATCTGTGTCACTGTGATGGATGGGTCTATCACTATGCTCTGATCTTCAGACGAATCGTGACACATCTGAGCTATCATTTCTTTTTTCAAATTTTCTTTCATTAATCTGATTCACAGCATCAATAATAGAGGCAATCATTATCCAAAAACACTCTCATTAGTCGAAACCATTGCTTGATTACCTTTAGGGTCACATTATTAAGAGTGCTGGGTTCATAATTCTCCACCTTCCGCCACATTTTTCCTTTGCTTGGTCTCCCACTAAGCCAACATAGTGGTAGTGCCCAATGAGCATGTCAATGAACAAAATCCTCTCTGTAAACCATGTGCCTAAGGCTTTGTTTGTGCATGCATGGCTGGCTTCATCCCAACTACATATTCCACCAATAATCACTATCCAATGTTTTTCTTTGTCGGAAATCAATCCCCTGCTTAGGGAATTCTAAAGCTTTTTCTAACACGTCTTTCTAATCTCAAATTTTTTCTTCATTAATATAATTTTCAAACACCTTCCATTGATTATTTTCAAATTCTATGTCAAAACCTCTTTTTACACAAATGTTTTTCATTTTTGTTGCTTTTAATCTAGGAATACCATAGTGAGATTTAGAAATACTATGAATTCAATGAACATTGCTATTATTTATGTTAAGGGATTCTGTTCATATATTGAGTATTCAAACAGGATGAATGAATGAGACCGACTTCAACTGTTTCAACTGTTAGAATTATCCTTTTTAAGTTCAGATTGGATGGAAGTACCTGCAAGGACACTCCAACACTCAAGTCAGAATGAGTGTAAGTTAATATGTATAATGATAGTAGTCATATATGTGGAGACATCTCCTCTATTTATAAGAAAGGTTATGGACTTAGTCATTGTTCATCAAGATCCAAAATTATCAACGTGATTATGAGACGATTTTGTACAAATCACTTGGATTAATATTTATTTTATATTGTCATATCATCTTAAATTGTACCTAAGTTTGGACTCTCTCAAATCGTCTTCAAGTAGTTGGTTTGCTGGTCATTACCAAATTAATCCGAGAACTAGTAATAAGACTATTTCTCAAACTATTATACAATAATAGATTAAATATGATACACATGTAATCCGAAAATTAATAATAAAATTATTTTTCAAATTGTCATGACAGAAGATTCAGAATAGTACATTAAGTAATAATAGTTAAATATATTGACATAATTTATTTGCATCTCAAAATTTTGTTTTATATTAATTTAGTTTGATCAAGAGTTTTTTCATTAAACCTCAAACTAAAACAATAGTTAAACAATTTGATTTTTAACTCACAGACTAAGTTAAATATTGTTGGAATTTTTTTATTAGGGAGAGATCAGAAAAATTTATCATGAGTTGTCTATATATATAAGGTAATATAAAACTATCTTAAATACGTAAAGTCTTTTTCTTTTTTCCTTTGACGATTTAACTTTTTTATTTATAGGTATTTCACTCATATTTGAATTCTTACCAAATACGGATTTACGAGATTGGGATCTAATTGACTAAATAAACTTGTTTAGATTAGTTTTCTCAAATATTAAGGTAGTTTGATTAGAACCAACACATAATTCTTCTATGTTTCTTTGTTTCTATATTTTATTTAAGATAATCTCACCCATTAACTATTTGTAACAACCCACGGAAAGCACAAAAAGCACACAAATCATGACTTTTTATAGTCGCTAAATTTAATTCATGCTTCTTTTTTTTATTCTACATTGTTGAGTCAATCACACCCGAAACCACTCAAAAAGTGAGATTCTCTATAGGTAACCTAGGAAAGGTCGCATTGAGCACAAAGTGGTAACTTGTTGAATTATATATACCCTTTCAATCAAGCATAAAGACCTATGGAGCTTTATCTTCTTAATAATTCAAATCAAAACAACCTTTAAACCCATATACGTCATACATGGAGGTTGGAGGTTCTAAGAAATTTCCGAAAGTTACAATTTTCAACTCATTAAATATAAGACGTGATTAAGAATTGAACCAAATTTATAAACTTTGAAGTTTAACTCTTATACATCAATCTAAAAGAATTACAATGTTAGTAGTAGATCAAAAGTTATTCCATATACCACTTTTTAAAGAAATTGTTATCAAAAGTCAATTTTCTTAACTATATATGATTGGCTGATAAATAATCCTTTTTACAACATTGACGTATTCTAAGTGAATCTAACTTAAAAACATATTTTCAATCTTTATAAAAATAATGTGTATCTAATAATTAACGAAGGATTGGAATCTAATATTGAATATAAAATATAATAATGAAACTTTTAGTTTTACAATATTTATATGCATAAGTTTTGGTAATTCATTTGTAGCTTTGCCCCATTTTGTTGTAAAATAATCGAAAAAACACGTTTTAACGTAATTCCAAGCCTATACATGTTGTAGGTTCATTAACTATTATTTTTTTTTATCAACGTTAAATCGTGCACTTTTGTTTGTTTTCATTTGATTATTTTCAAAGAAAAAGGAGAATAGCAAAAACCAAAGCAACACGTAACACTTTCAAGTAGATTGGATCCTGAAATATAATGCATGCACTGTTCGAGATGCAACAATATGACTTTTCTAATTGGAAGTCACTTGTTATTCACAATTATTTTCATCTTTTCTCTTCAAATCAATAGCTATTACTTCTATTATTAAAACCAACCCACTACTCATTTTTTTTCTCCTAACTAAATAATTACAAGCAAGTGGAAAAACACTGTATAACGAGCGACATATATAAAAAAATTTGGTTCTATAATTTTGAATAATTTTCAACTTAGTTTTATATAGTTTTTTAATCTGTTTTCATACTCAAGTTTTAAAATCAGTGTTATTTATGTCAAACTACCACTATCATTTGACTAATACAATTAAGCGCGCGAAAGTCCCTTTTAATACACACACACACACACATATATATATATATATATATATATATATATATATATATATATATATATATATATATATATATATTATATTATGTGAGGATAGCATGTTTAAAAGGAAATAAAAGTTATAAACACTAAAAAAATAATAAATAAATATACAGATTATACTGTAATTTAATCATAATAATTTTCCTATATGGAAAAAAATTGTAATACGTTTTAAAAACCATGATATCATTTAATATATTTGTCAAACCCACGTATGGATATATGATAAACATTATATATATGAAGTGAATAAGTATACAATTTTTCTTTTGTCTTTCTACATATTCAGCTATATGGTAATGATTTAATTTTTGGCGTGTGGTAGGATGGTCCAACCAAAAAAACAAAAAATAAAATTGTCAGTATTTGAGGAGTGTTGTTTTGGTTGTTCTTATTCCATGAATATGGACATACTCATGTATGTGCAAGTAAGAAGTGATATCATCAATGACAAAAGAGAATGTGCACATTTTACACAATTTTTTAAATTCATGTATATATCGTCATAAGAGCATCACCATTGTTGATATTTTCATATACCAAATTATTAACAATTAAATACGGACTAAACTTTATTTCTCCCTAAAACATATAGAGGAGATGGTAGGTAGGTAGATAGACTTTTGAAATTATTTTTGTAATATTTACATTCTTAAAATTTTCTGTCGTTGGGTTAAATCTACTTTTAGGATTCGGTGCTAATTATGTTATCCAAATGCAAAGGTCTTGATGTTTCTCTTTCTTATTTAGGTTAAATGGAACTAAATGCATAAATTTGGAAATTTTCAACATGAAAACAACCATTTTCTCTCCTGCATTTTTCTGATACTCACTCTTCTTCTTCTATACGATGTTGCTGCAAATGCTCTTAATCTTTGGTAATATTCCTGTGATTATAGTATCAATGACAAGGTTTTCTGAGTTCATCTCTAAGGCTCTACATATGGTGAAATGTCAAATAATTAGTGCAAAAAGATAAAAAGAACAATATTATATGATTAGGTTAAGGAGGTAGTCCACCAGAATATTGGTAGTTAATGAGGTCCACTACTAAGATGTTAATGAGATTAATAGAATGATGTGAATGAGATTAATAAATATTTTTGAAATAAAATGTTATTTAATTACTTTATCCAAACAAAAAAATTTAAATATAAAATATTTTAATACTTTATCCAAACAAAATATTTGAAAAATAAAGAGAATTCAATTGCTAGTAATTCAAATATTATTAGTTTCAATTTCTTAGCATTGTTATTTCTAAATGTCAAAAAATAAAAATAAAAAAATCCAAGGATGTACTTGTTACCTTCTACATTTTTCAGAGACAAAAATGAGTATAGATTAGTTTGTTACAACCTATCAAAAGCTACACAAACTAAAATGGGATGAGTCGTTTACCTTGTCACCCCACTTGAATATAATTTAATAATTTTTTTTCTTTATTTCTGATAATAACAAAGAATTTGCACGTAATACACTTGCATGAACCTCTAAGCCACCATTCCATTGGTGTCTTTTGTATGAAATTTGAGTGATGATGGTAATACAAAAGAAACAATCACTTGTTTGTTAGGTCAATAGGAATTTTTTAAGCAAACTTATGTAAAATGTATTCTTAAAAATTAGGTAGAATATCAAGCCATGACAAATCTCAAGAACTCTATTGAAACACACAACATTTGGCTTTCAAATTTATATTTAGTTTGGTCACAACGTGTGAATTCATTTTGATAAAGTCATTGTTCTGTATAGCAGTCATCATCAACAATGAATAATTTTTGCACATGAAGCAACGCCAAGGTTGTGAATGCATATATATATATATCCCCAAAATTTATTAATAATTTCCCCCTTATCGTTGACAAAATAATCAGCATTTTGAAGGTAAATTAACTCCAAAAAAAAAAGTAGAATCAATTAAATATTCTTTTATAGTTTTACAAGAAAACCTTTGGATGCATATTTTGAATGGTGATTGACAAATATATCCCTTGAAAGTAACAAGAGACAAACCAGTAAGGCACGCGTTCCGTACAGTTCTATGATTAAGTTATTAAGTTGAAGATCCCTTTCTGAACTTGTCTATTTCATTATTATCATTCTTTTGTTCTTTCTCATAGGTTTTCTATTTCTTTAATTTGTTCAACCCTGTTTGCTAACCAACGGAAGCACACAGACAAAAATGCCTTAATTTATTAATTTTGTTAAATTTCGTTCATTTCTCAACACACTTTAATTTGACCTGTTATTAAAAATAATGCAATTTCTTCTCTTTTGAACCCTCCTTTACAATTGACAACGTTTTAAATAAGTAATTTAAAAGATTAATAGAATAGTAATACCTTAATTTTAATTAAATATTAATATTTTAAATTCTCCAAAAATTAAAAGAAATATTACATTACATTACACTACACTACATTATATTAAAATTATCAACATGAATCCCTTTTTTGCAATTAATATTCCATTTCTTCCCTTTTATTTTTTCTTTGTTTTGTCCTTAGTTGAGTTCTGCTAAATGCCACTTGACCCATTTGATGGAAATAATTAGTTTTGGGTCATGTAATAGCATAATGGATGGAATAAAATTTACATGTCTCTTCTTTATTCGAGTGAGGAAAAAACTTCTTGATTATTCTTGATTTCTTTTTGAAGGGAAACAAAGTTCTTAGATCTTATTCACGTTGGACCAAGCTATTGGAATAGCCTTTTTAGAGTCCTATATCTAGGATCACTTAAGGTGGATAATAATCGGATCTTGCTTGACCCATCACTTATCCAAAACATGAATTGATATGGCATCTTATCAAATGATGTGATATATCAATGAAATCTCATGTTTTATGCTTCTTTTACAACACATTCAACTCCTACTTATTTCTAAATACATTTGTTACCACTTGGGTTGGGACCATAAGTAACTTTGCTCGTAACCAACCCAACCAAAACTAAAAGAATCAATTTTGTACCACACTTTCACCCTCATTCACATCAACTCATACCTTCAACATTTAAAAAGAATTTACATTAAAGTTCACTTTAAAGTTCACCGTTTTATGATGTAGAAACACTAATTTTCTTAATCATCTCTATATAATAAACAAGACAAAAACTTCAATGCCATCAGATTTAAAGTTTCATTTCAATAATATATGAAAAATTATTCATGGTATATATATTATTTAAGCTTAAACCCATTTTTAAGTCTCTGCAAATATAATTTGTATCTTTTAATCCCTACAAAACATTTTTTAGTTTTAAAAATCTTAGATTTTATAATTGTCAGTTTTAAATTTCATTGATTTTGTAATTGCTTTTTAGTCCTTGTTATAACTCATGACCAATTTTAGGCTAAAAATAAAAAATATTAATTAATGTAATACAAATATTGTAAATTAATATAATAATATTTTTTGGATACATAGTTCTCTTAATTTGATTTTTTTATCTTAATTATATTTTTTATTTCTAATTTTTAACTACATATAGTTAGGGATAAAAATTAAAAAATCACAGTTAATAAATATCATGAATTTAAAGTTAAGAAATATTTTTTATGTGAGTAAGAAAAATAAAATTATATTTTCATAAAATAAAAAATATATTTAAATATATTACTTACCTATATTTCTAATTTTGATTTTTGAAATATACCAATAACAACTATAATCTTCTAACTTTTATATTTAATAAAACACAACTTTTGGTTTGTATACTAAGGATCACAACTTTGAAATATTTTTCCATAGAATTTGTTTTATTCTTAAATATCACATATAGAAGGAAATAATTAGTTTACGAAATGATAGTTAAATTATAAAATTAATAAAGTAGTAAAAAGAAAATAAACAATATTCCCAATCATAGCGTAAATCTGCCTTTATGCGAATAACGTTGACAGAATCGAGTGAGATTCAAACGCCACCAAATATGACTATTCAAAAACATATGCTGGAATATATCAGATAACATTTTTTAATATAAGGCTAAATATATTTTTATGATTTTAGTTTTGATATTTCAAGAGTTTTTTTTTTCTTTCTATTTTTCTAATTTGCAATATTTGTTTATGTTGTTTATAATATGAGTAAAATTTGTTTTAGATTTTTATCTTTTTAAAATTTTAATTTACCATCTTTACTCCCTAATTAATTTTAAAATAGACAAGTTAGAAAAAAGAAATTTATATCTCACTAAACATCACATACACATTGTTAGATGTCATTTTAAAAGACCTTATATAATCTACTAACTACATAAATAGTTAATCATTCTTATATATTACTAAGAATTACATTTTAGAAAAGACAAAAAAGTGAATTACTCATTTTGCATAAACAAAAGCATATTTGATGATATATTAAATTAGAATTTTCCCACTCACTCGACCACACTAAAACATGAGAAAATGAATAATAGAGTGACACACAACACACCTACCATAAAAGTGTGGTGAGAATAGGAGTAGGGAGAGGTAGTGGTGTGGTGGGACAATATTATTCCACATTCCACTCACCAAAATTAACCTATGATTTAATTTTATTATTTCTTACATCTAGCATTGTTTTGAATTATAGATATTGTAAGAAAATATTTATATTATTATCCAATTACAATGTCATGTGACAGATTATTGTTTTTTTTTTTTACATTAATCAGTCACATCTATTTATTAAGTATAATTTATACTCTTCACACTTATATTAATACGTAGTTTACAATTTTTTTAATTCTAAAATTTGTATTTTTCTTTTTCTAAGTTTTTGTTTGAATACAAGAGTTAAAAATAGAGAAAATGAAAAATGAAATAAAAAAAGAATAAAACGAAAAATATGACTCCTTAGATTAAAGAAAAACGTAGTAAAAACGAAAATAAAATTCCTGAATGATTTTAGTCATGTAATAAAATAAAAAATACATATTAATAGTAAAAATTACAAAATAATCAGAGCCACATCTAAAAGAACAGTTGAGAAAATTGTTCTTTGTTATGTTAATTTTCTTTTTGTATAAACTCATTTAATTTTAAAATTAAGAGCGAACTCAAGTGTAGGATTCAAAATTTTTTATACAAAAATATGTAAATCAGTAAAAACAAATACAAGTATTTTTTTTAATTTATTTTCTTTCTTCTAAGTATAGAGTACATACATAAAAGCAAACAAAGCCTAAAAGATAAAAAAAAAATCTTTAATTTAATAAAATTAAATAATTATAAATCAACACCTTGAAGAATATTCTTTTACATACCTCTTTGTACAATTTCAATATCCCAATTAGTTAATTTTAAATATCTTATAGTCAAATTTTGTTTATTAAGAGAACAGAAAAAATCTGTGCTCCATACACACATATTTCAAATATAATTTTTCAAACTTCTTTATATAGATTGTTTGAATGATTATTTTCCAAAAAAACACATCAAACATAATCGAAATGAAATCTCTCAAAATTAATAGTTAAAATTTATAGTTAACCATTCATAAAATTAAGAGTTTTTTAGGAAAAATTAAAAGGCTCGTTTGAATAAAAACAGACTATATATAAGTATAATCGTGGTGCTTTTTAAATAGTGTCAATATATATAATTAAATATTTACAATAAATTAAATATCATCTTGAATACAATTTTTAAAGTAGTCACTACAAAAATAATATCATAATTAAATCATGATATAAAATTTAAGACCTTCTACGTCCTATTTAAATCTTTCACCAATAAATCCATTTAAGGAAGTTGATTGAATGATACTATAAAGAACATACTGTATTTAAAAAGAAACATTAAAACACTAAATTTTTTTTGTATTAAATTAAATTCATATAATTGAAAGATGAATAAAAGAGGTACAATTAAGCCCTAACATTAATATATGTATACAAATATACACAAAACCAAATTGAGAAATCCCATGTAATCCAAGAACAAAAGTAGACAAATTTAATGCTGACAGAGCACTTTCCAAGTTGTCTTTCTCCTTTGGCACACAGGACATAGCCATAATGCTGCCAAGTAATTCAAAAGGGGTTCACCACCAAACCCACCTCTGTTTCAAGCTGATTTCATGCTCTGCTTTTTTAATCTCTTTATCACTATCATTAATATTATAACCACATTTTTTCACCAACCATTATTCATTATAAATTTACTCTACAAATCCTGAAACCACACCAAATCCTCACCCTCACAACTTCTTCTCTTCTCTGTCATTGTTCCTTCTCTGCATCATCCCACTCTGTTTTTCAAGTTCTTGCTCTGTTTTATTGGCCTTCCCCTGTTACCCACCAATGATTATACCAAAGCGGGTCCACAGATTCTTCAAGTTCCGTGCCTTAGTGCTTTCCCTTATCTATACCAACCATTCTTCGTGCCTTGTGAATGCCCAAAACTGACCCTGCTCTCAACCCTTATCTGCCACAAGTCCCCTGCACCAAAAAGGATTACTTTGACACCAACCTGTCACTTTCCTTGTTAAATAGTACCTCCTTATTCTCCCATCCAATCACCCACACCTTGCCCCACTTTCTCACCCCTGCAACTTTCGTTTTCAAATAGAACAGAAACTAGAAAGATCAAATGGTTGCTAAGGACTATAACCACTTAACATGTACGGTTGTGAATATGGGCAAAATCATGCAGAGCATTGACTATTCTACACTTTTCTGGCTATTTTTTGGGGTGTTCTCTCACGTAAATCATGAAGGAAAGCCTCGAATCTAGGATAATACCATCATAAGGCAATTTTGTTCTGCTTTTATATATTTTTTATCCCTTTCTTCTTCTCTGCACAAATTAAGCTGCAGTCCAAAGATATAGTGTTTCAACAAGAAGCCCTTATCAAGTTAGTACATATAGATAAATAATCAAGTATGGCAGAACATTGTTATGTGGAAACCGACCCAACTGGTCGCTATGGCAGGGTAAGTTCGAATCCCCTGTTTTATCTTTCTCTGTATTTCATTTCATTCTTTTAGCCATTTGTGTTGTTGTTTGAATTAGGTTATTACTTTTGCTATGCCTAGGGTTAAAAAAATATTCCACCCCTTCTGGGTTTGTTGTTTTAGACGAGAGATACTTTCTCCTAGATGATTAGTTTTGTATGAAAGTTTAAACCTTAGAGTACTATTTAGTTATTATTTGACTTTGATAGGTAATCACATGATTGCATAAAATTATGGAGAGGAAATACTGTGTTTATAAAATTATGTGTTATCACTTTTAAATGATTGAGACACGTTGTTTGTTATTGATTCTTAGTTTGGAGATGTTCTTGGAAAAGGGGCAATGAAGACTGTGTACAAAGCAATTGATGAGGTTCTTGGAATTGAGGTAGCATGGAACCAAGTCAGACTCAATGAGGCCCTTCGCACACCGGAAGATTTGCAGAGGCTTTACTCAGAGGTTCATCTCCTCAGTACCCTCAAGCATCAGTCCATCATAAGATTCTACACTTCTTGGATTGATGTCGATAACAGGGCCTTCAACTTTATCACAGAATTGTTCACATCAGGGTCACTTAGAGAGTAACTAACTTCCTTTCCAACTATAAATTAGGCAATTACTCAGTCCCATTATGTAGTTCATTACAAAAATTGGCAACCTAGGACTAGCACAAGGATTATGTTTCATATTAAAGAGTATAAGTGATAATAAAGAATGAGAATATAATCATGAGCTTAAAATGTATGTTGCAACTTTATGCTTGTATATGCAAAGCATAGAAGAGCACAAAGTTGCAATTTACATTTCATGCACTGATTTATTTTCAGTATTTTGAACGATTAGTCCTTAACTTGTGGTGGGAGAATGCTGAGTTCATTAAAAAAAATAATTGATGATTTTCTTGGACATGCAGATACAGGAAGAAATATGAGCGTGTCAGCATACAAGCTATAAAGAATTGGGCTCGCCAAATCCTACAAGGTCTTGTTTATCTACATGGCCATGATCCACCAGTGATCCACAGGGACCTTAAATGTGATAACATATTTGTCAATGGTCATCTTGGACAAGTAAAAATTGGTGACCTGGGACTTGCTGCAATTCTTCGTGGATCCCAATCAGCACACAGTGTTATAGGTATTTCCATTAGACTCTTTCTATCTATCAGAAACAATCAGCCTTAACATGCATGCATCGTAACACACTCTTAATTATAGTTTATGTTATCTCTTAATTATTTATTTTTTCTTCTTTTCGTTACAATTATTCAAAAACACTAAGAAACACTGATATTTTGTCTTTGTCAACTAAATTTTCCCCTTTTATGCTAGGTACCCCTGAGTTCATGGCACCAGAATTGTACGAGGAAGAGTACAATGAACTTGCTGATGTGTACTCATTTGGCATGTGTGTGTTGGAAATGCTTACATCTGAATATCCATACAGTGAATGTTCTAATCCAGCACAAATCTACAAGAAAGTGACATCGGTAACTTCAGATTCTGGTGTAAGTTTCTGGAGATATGTATAGCTAGGAGTTTTATTTAAAAAGAATATTTCATATTTCAGGGAAAGCTACCAATGGCGTATTTCCGCATTGAAGACATGGAAGCACAAAGGTTTATTGGAAAATGTTTGCTACCTGCAGAAAAGAGACCTTCGGCAAAAGAATTGTTGCTTGACCCGTTTCTTGCATCTGATGATCCATCATCAACAACAAAATATGCAATTCAGAAGCCATTTTTAAACGCCACTGAGATGGAGAAACTACAATTAAATGATGATCTTCCGAGGACTGGAATGAAAGTGATAGGAAAACTGAATCCTGAAGATGATACTGTCTTTCTCAAAGTACAAATTTCTGATAAGAATGGTTCGTAATCTTTTTCGCAACACAATATCTAGTTCGTTGATTTTAAGGAAAGCTCTCTTAATGTTGTTTAAGACTCTAAACTACATGCTTCTTGCCATTACCATTTGACCGCTAAACAATTGCATATGTTTTTTCAATGAACTTCAGTCTTTTATTGGCTAAACTTTATAAGTAAACTCATCATATTGCAGTAACGATATTTTTTTTTTTTTTTGCTGCCTGTTTCTGTAGGTTCTGTTAGGAATGTATTCTTTCCCTTTGACATTTTCAATGACACCCCTATTGATGTTGCAACTGAGATGGTGAAAGAGTTGGAGATTGCTGATTGGGAACCTTTTGAGATTGCAAATATGATTGATAGAGAGATATCTGCTCTGCTACCTCAGAGGAGGCACACCAGCTGTTCAGATGCCTTCCACACATTCAGTTATTTAGATGATGATTGTGATGACAATGATGCACCTCATCATCATCTCCGCTCCTTCTCTTCAAGTTCATCATTCCAAGAATCAATGCCTGATTTTGTCAGTAAAGCTGAGGAAATGTCAAGTGGATATTATTGGCTCCATGGTATGTTTGCTTGGTCCTTTTCCTTACTGATTTTCTGAATGTCTTATTTGATAGCTCCATATATTGAATTGTAGACCACCTTCAAACTATGAAGAAATGTTAGATAGTTCATATAACCATTGTCTAAGACTACTATGGCTGGAACTAATCTTCACATGACAATATCATTAGATTTTTCTAATGAATTGAAAAAATTCAACTACATGTATCTGGAATTGATCAAGATTAAGAATATGGGATGGTCTTGGACTATTAAAGCCTCTTTAGCAATTCACAATTAGTCTACTTACATAAGCTTCTTCATAAGCAGTTTTGAATGAGTAAATAGAAAAAAAAAAATGAAATAAGCTTAAAGCTAAAATTTGCTTACATGGAAACAATTTGTTGGAATAATTTTCTATGAATTTCTATCATATTCAACTTTTAATTTTTGTGTAAACTAGTTTTACTTTATAAAAAGAATATGTTTGATTTTTTTTTTCCTTTATAAAAGTACTTACGAAAAAGTTTCTTCCAAACTCTCCCTAAATTGAATATAGGCTCTCTTTGGAGTGCTAGGATTAAAATGGAATAAAGAATTTCTTCAGGAACTCTAAATGAAAGTCTAATATTTTAGTTTACTTCTGTGAAAACTAAATAATTCTCTAAAAATGGTGTTGTGCCTAAATACAATGTACATAAATACGTGTCAGAGAGCCCCAAATTTATTTATTTTTCCAGAAATTTGTCTCATATATTTGTGATAAAACTCTGACACTTTGATAGGGACTAAACTCGTGTATGACTTTATCTACTACTCTGGATTTTTTAAGCTGATTTTTTGTTTTGGTCAACTAAAGCTTATTAAATAGTAGGCTTCTTTTGGATAGGATTATTGATGCTTTTTGGAAAAGTATGTAATCTATTGACTTGTTCATAGGGGAATAATATATGTAGACACGACTAGGAAATATATGTGGCTATAGGTATTCGTTCAATCATATATTTATGTAATTTTAAAAACATTTACATTAACGTATCTTTGTTGGAACAAGTACATGGCTTCAAAGGTTCTTATTTTAATCATAATGGAGAGTGAGATTGTTTGTTTAACTATAGTAACATGAAAAACTATTGTTGCAGATGATTGGCATGATGATACCAGTTCACGATGCTCTTCACAGGGGACATATTCCAACTTGAATTACTCTTCTGTGGATGATCATCAAGATCAGCACAACGTGCCTTGTTTGAGAAAAGATAAACTTCCCATCATAAAGAGTCACAGCAAGGGCAAAAAGGTTTCCCCTGGCGAAGACTTGAGCAATTTCAACCAATGTAAACTCATGGCAGGATCACAGGTTCCTTTCACTAGTAGAAGTAAGATGATGATGAACAATCACAGATTAACAAGGAACAGGTCATTGATTGATATACGGAGCCAACTATTACACCGATCACTGGTTGAGGAGGTCAACAAAAGAAGGTTGTTCAAGACAGTTGGTGCTGTGGAAAATATTGGATTTCAGGCACCTTGTGATGTTACCACAAAGAGGTCACATCATGTATCTGCTGCTCCAAATGAGAACTCTCCAAGGAGGGGCAAGGGGGAAAAGAATAAGAGATAAAAACATTTAGATGTGTCTCTTGAACATTGAAAATAAACAAATGTAATGCATAGCCTTTTGTGTTATATAAGGTTGAGAAATTATCTGGTTTTGATTAAATATTGGGTTAATTATCAGATTTCCAACGAAGGAAATGACAATATTAAAGTAATAATTGTACTGTTTGGGAGAGTTAGGTTCAGATGAATGTGATTAAGTGTACAGATGTACCTAGAGTGTGCTTAGCAAAAATAAATGATTTTTGGGGATGGAAGTCTTCTCAGGATGCTGGTCCAACATGTTGTACTATTTCTATTCTGTAGATGAAAATGAAACTAAATTATCAAATAATTTTAGTGAATGCTAGCAAGATATTTCTCTAGGGCTTTCTTTGGTTTTGAAGAAGAAATGAAAATGATAATCTCAGAGAATAAATAAGTTAACAAAAGAGAATCAAGTAAGAAACAAATTTAATATTTTAAAAATGATGTAACTTGATTGATTTCAAACTAATTTCACACTAGACGTTATATCACTTGGATCGAGAAACTAAACATTATGAATCATGAATTTTGGATCCAAAGTGTGGCATCCTTCCTTTGAACATTTTAATCTGTGTACTAATTAAGAATTCCGTTCTGGTCAAATGAGCTTCACAACAAGGAAACAAGATTTATAATGATGGACCCCATTTTGAAAGTGTAGAGGTGTATCACCATGGCCTGTCTCATTTGTTGTTAGATGCAGCATGGCGTTATTTTCAAGGCTATGATTGTAGATATATACAAATTTGAACATAACTTTAGTGCTAATTATATGTCCCTTGATCCTGAAGCTTTATAATAGTGGATTGCAGTTGAATAATGATGTTTTAGAAGAGGGTGCTTTGTTGCCACTAGTTTAGAGGTGTTCTCATATATTATAACAAAATTAATCTTTATTAGTAATATTGTCAGATTTCCGGCATAATATATAATGGTACCAATGATTAATCCTTTATTTTTCATGGTCTATTAACGTCTCCAATTAAACCCTACCTACTATAACATGAATATTTCTCCACCTTTATTGTTAACTTCATGTTCCACATATTTTTCATACCCATCTAGCCAGTATATTTGACCCTGGTGAGCAAACCAAGAAAAAGGAAGGCTAGAGACAATAATTCTAGTGCATTTCTATTGAAGGTGCAGAATTGCCAACAGCATTACATGTATTCTAGTGCATTTCATATATCCAATTCCAATGTTCTGATTGACAATGTCGACCATTCTGATTCATGACATATCAACCATGACTGTTGATCGCTTGCATCTGTTACAACTTCCAACGTTCAACACCATTGTCAAAAGGAAAAGAGAATCTACTTCAGGGATTCTGTGTCACAAATTTCCTACACAATGAATGGCTCTTCTAAAAAGAACTTGAATTTACTACGTATTAGACCGCTATGATTATCATATTTTTATCTAAAGGAACAATTTTTTATTAATCATTCAAGTTTGAGTTTAAATCTTATTTTGAGTAGATATGAAATTGGTAAGTAATATATAAAAAAAAAAGGCTCATAGGTCTATTAGTCCATGTCTCTAAAGTAATATTTAAGATTTTGGATTTAAGATTTTGGATTAAAGGTAATGTCAATCTCTTAATCCAGGACTTATTTTTGTTTAATCTTCCCCGTGTTTTCCTTCCAATACACTTGGTCATTTTCGTTTTTTCATGTGTAACTTCTCTATGCTGCAGAACCGACTGTGTCACAACTGCACTGATTTGTTATCAAACAACACAACTAGAGATACATAGTGCTATTTATAACATTTTGTTGTTCTGTTTGTGCAGTCTAGTATGCTAGGTTGCAGAAAAAAATTTAAAAAACATAACATTGAGATCTGGACTGCACCAGCCGTTTTTGCATTTCAGATATTCTACTACTCAATCAAGAAATAGTTAAATGCTTAAAGATTCAAAGAGGGACATTTACTTGGCATTTATAACATGCAAGATCGGAAACAACTCAGATAGTGACAACATTGATCAGTGTTTTTAGCCGTTAGTTTGCGCTCATCAGCAGCTAGATATATATTTATCACATTGCAAAGCAAGAAAAGTAATTGATTCTTAAGGTAAATTCAGTGTTTCCTGGCAAATTCCAGGTTGTCAAAACTTGAGGACATCCTAATAGTTCAGAACAGAAGTTGATCGAAAGAGTGGTGATAGTTACAAGACTATAAACATGCATTGGATAGCAAAAAGATCTTTACATTCTAAGTTGAGGCAAGTCAAACCAAATTTGCTCAAATGCTTTGACAATGAGATCATGGTATTCACTTGAATTGAGGGAAAGGTAGCATGCAAGTAGGTCCTCCAAATCTTTGGATGCTCGGATGTTGTTCTCCACAATCATCTCCACCATTGACTCCCTGAAGTCACTCTGTGGATCAAATGAGGACTTCACAACAGCAAAGCCATCTGGAAAGTCTGTACCCCTTGCAGCTCTGCTTGCACTGGATGACACACTCCTTCTTGCACAGGCTTGAATTTTTCTGCTAGCAAGTTTTGGAGAATTGATTCTAAGCCTTATGCCAGGAGAATTAGCGAAGGGCTTTCTATGACTGCTTTTTCTCCTCCTTTGAGTTCTATTGCCTTCCTCTTTGTTAATTTCAATTGAGAAAGACTGATCATCCTGCAGCTCATCCCATTCAGTTGAACTTCTCAACTCAGTGGCTTCAATGACCTTGTCCTCAAACTTCACTGGCTTGGTCAATATTGGAGCAAGACCTAGCTGTGATATTGCATCAAAAGCATCTTGGTTTTCTGAGTTCCCAAGGAAGGAGTCGTTGTTCATGTCAATGATGATGTCATTAGTGGAAGAGCTAACTCTGCAGCTGCCATTAGAGGCCATTCCATTAAGTAAATCAGGAACAGAAAAACTGTCACATTCAGACTCAGAATACGCATATTCATGGAGATCAGATTCAGAAGAGCTTTCAACTGTAGACACATCATAATCTGGTGACTGAACTTGGTAATGATTGGTGGAGTCATAGTTGGAAGTTGGTATGAAAGAGGAAGAAACAACAGTGGGAGAAGGCTTGTAAATGGTTTTTCTCCTAGTCCTTCTCTTGGATGACCTTCTAGGTGAATCAGTGAAGGGCATGTCCAAGTCTCTGGTGTGAATGGGAGTGTTGTATAGCTTACCAGCTATGATTGGCTCAGAGGAGAAATAGTGTGAATACCTTGGCAGCGACCTTTGAGATGTTGGTGAAGACACTTTACTCTTCATAACATGAGAACCATTTCTCTTTCTTGATCTGCTCATATCTTTGAGCTTGTAAAACCAAGCATTTGGCATCATATCTGACAACTTAAACCTGTTGTTCCCCATCAGAGATATCACACAAACACACACTAGCTCTCTAAGTTTCTCTTATTTGATGCCTCAGATGTGATATAAGATGAAATGGAAAATGAATAAAGGAAGAAAGGTTGGTTTATAACAGGAGAAAAAGAAGAAAGTTGCAATTGGTGGTCCAAAAGTGCCCAGCATGAAAGCAAGGGGACCAAGTTTGTCCACCAAATTACTACTTTCTCTCATCATTGCTTACCAGCAAACATGCACAAAGCTCGTACTGTTTCTATTACTACAACATTATTGGTTTTCTATCTTCACGCTCGTCTAAGCCATCAATTCTATTATAACAACTGCAATATAGTTGTATAAGAAACATTCCGTAAAGCACACTATTCATCATTATGAAAAAGAGATGCACAGAACATATTAATTTCTATATAGTTTAGGGAGTAAACATCTTAACATCAACCATAATCCAAGTTAAAAATTATATTTGGAGTCTTAAAATCTTACAAAAAAATTATGAATGAGACAAAAATAAAAATACTGATATCCTCCTTTTGTAGAAAGCCATTAGAATTAATCAGCAACCTGAGAAATGGAATTCAGAATCCTCAAGAATTCCAAATGAGTAAGGGCTTTCATAAGAAGTTGGAAATGGTTAGATTATAAATAATTGATCCCAAGCAAAGAAACATAGTACTTAATTACAAGATAGGTGGTATGTTAAAAAGTTGCATAGTAAAAGTGTGTATGTATCATTCATTATGTGACTAGTATTGTTGGACGTGGGAGGTTGAAGTCTCTACACACTTTGCATCAGTCATTATTATGCTAAATTATGCTAAATTTTACGTTGAATAAAAATGAGAAAGTTGAACAACATGTCAGAAAAAAGACTTACAAATCTAATATTTTAAGATTTTGGATTGAAGATGATGTCATACCTTTATTTGGATCTAGCTCTTATTTTATTCTTATTTGATTTTTTCGATATTTTTCTTCTCAATCTTTCAGATCTTTCTAGTATTTTTTTTCTTGATTTTTCAGCAACTGGTATCAAAGCGTAGTTGTGGCAATGGAGATTGAAGTACCTTAAGTTTGTTTTTGAATATTAATTTTTGGTGGGAGTTGAAGGATTGAATCTCATGATCTGCTTCTCCACGCTCTGTCTGGGGTGTATATATATATATGTTTGACCTTCAACAACTAATCATGACAACCATTTGTGTTATTGGTGCTCTCCTTACTCATTTATCCCTCAATTCTTGGCTTTATCAATGATGGCATTCTGTGCCTTTTTATCCACATCCCCACATGCATACACAGTGCCTCCTTAACCACCTCTCAAATTCTTTCATTCTTCTGGTTTTTGTAAAGAAATTACTGCATCATTTCATGTCTATGTCCATCTCTTACAGGCCCCATATGTGCATGTAGTTTAGGAAGGTGGAGTATTTAATTAGATTACAGTAACACTCTAAAAGTTAATTATTATTTAATTCTATAATATAAAAGAAACTAAATTTTCAGTTCATAATTTTCCTGTCATACAATAAATTTCAGTCAATGGTCTAAAATATAACTCATCTGGTTTGAAGAACATTTCCTTCTTTTATTTTGCTTCAAAAATAGTTATCTTTTCTTTATTTTCTATTTTAAAAAGTGTATTTTAAATGGTAAAATATAACTATTTACTTTTGAATACTTTTATGCAAACCTTTAAAGCAAAGCAATAAAATAAAACTTGACATTTTTATAATTAAGTGTGAAAATGAAATAAGCTTCTTCAATATCTTCCAGGCCATATTATCGGTATGTGCCTCACTCTCTCTTTCATACCTTACATTTTTTAATTTTTTTTTCTTAAAAATACTTTTCTGCATACAAGTTTTTAATGTAAGATTAGATAATTTATAGGTGTTTCAAAATTAATTATAGATTATATTTAAGACATTCATGAAATTAATGAGTAGCATAAGAAACATTAGATAGATCCATTTTTAACATTCAATTGTATATTGGTTTAGCAATGTTGTTGAGACTGAATTTGATTTCATTTCTTGGGGCCTCCTAATTTTTTGTTTCATTCGGCTCAATTTGGACATTTACTTCAAATGTGATAGTTTGAGAACCAACATAAGAGTCTGATAAGAAAGGATATATTAAGATGAATTCGGCAGATTCTATTTTATGGAAGAAAACAGAATGAACTCTAGTAAGCAAGATTCAGAATAATTGTGCACATAATATTCTTTTGTCAAAGGAAATCATTCAGTGCAGCAGTTAATTACTATCACTCATCCTTGTTGGGCTAAGAAGCCTACCCGGAGCTTGCATTCTTGCACCTCAGATTCTTCCTATGAGCTTCATCATTTACTCATGGATACACTATTAAAAATAGAGTAATGTTTTCAGTCTGAAACAATTTTTTTTATAGATTGGACCAATTTTAATTTTTTTCCCAGCCTTAATAGTTACAGTGAAAAGATGGCCGTTTCTTCCAGCACATCCATAGTTTCCTTCTGCATTCCATATTTCCAAATATACTAAAAATTCTCTTCTAATATTTTTATTATTTATATTCTAAATTGTACCATTTTATCTATAATATAAATATTACATTTCATATTTTTGTATTTTATATCATATAATTTAAAATTCAATTTTTGTATTTCAGATTTTGCAATAGTCTTAAAGTGATAATTCTTTTTTCTTATTAATGGTAAAGTGATAATTCTCCTTCTTCTATGGGGTTCAGGAAGAAAGAGTATGAAAAGATCCTACTAAAAATTTGGTTTACGTCTACAACAGAAAAAAGTAATTACTGGATGAAAGATGGGATAGGGGTTAGGGGTTAAACTAAGGTAGAAAGAAGTCTTTAACATATCTCCCATTATATAAAAAAAAATACTTTGCTTCATTAATTTACTTTTTATATGAATGGCAGAGATTTACATCTTCTTTCTTTGTTTATTTCTCCATAGTTTTCCCTCCTGCTTTGTCATTAAAAGATAACTGGAACAGATTTAAACATTAATTGACTGACTAGAAGGAAGAATCAATCATATTGACCAAACTAAAGAACTAATAAAAAATAAGAACAAACGGATGAGGAATTTCAAATAGTAAATTGGGGGTGCCAATAACAGACCCCTTAAACAGTTTGTTTCAAGCCCAATAACAGAGTGCTTCTTCCTGCACCTCCAAGTGTTCTTGGGCACCTCCAAAATTTAATAAAATTTCAAGTCTGCCCTTCATAAATTACCATATCATCCTTGATTTTGAGAAATGATAAAACAGTAAATTGAGGTGGGAGATCAAAGGTGAGATGATGGTGGTGGTGCAAGGTTGTGGGTGGTAGTGAGGGTGAGAAGTTTGCATCGGCGGCGGCGGCGGAGGAGTCGAACAACGGAGGCGCGACGGAGTAGCAGTGGAGTAACACTACGAGGTATTCAAATGTGTTGCGAAACCATCCATTCCGTAACATGTATACGGATCCGTATACAAGTTGCGGAATGGGTGGTTCCGCAACACGTTCGGACACCTCCCAATGAGTTGCGGAATGGGTGGTTCCGCAACTCATTGGGAGGTGTCCGAATGTGTTGTGGAACCACCCATTCCGCAACTTGTATACGGATCCGTATATATGTTGCGGAATGAGTGGTTCCACAACAAAAACAGTTCCAAAACACAAAATCTCCCCAAATACATTATAAATCTTATAATAGATGATACCTACTTCACATGATTGTAAAATACAGTATTAATCGACGATTTCGGATTGAAATGGGCACCCAAATCGCAGCTCGGAATGAGGGGGAGGCACCGCAAGCAATAGACGAGTAACAGAGATAGAAGGAGAAGATGGAAGGAGAAGAATTTCTAAGAATTAGAGTGCAAGGACAAAATGATTTGCACAATACAAAATTAAGGATATTTTTGTCTGTTATGCAAATTTTAGAAGTGCCGAGGTGTAGGAAGAAACACTCCCAATAACATTGTAAATGGTTCCAAAACTCGTAAAAAGTGGCGTTTGTTACATAATAATTTCACTTGTCTCATCTCTAACTTATTCTATAACTTTTTTGTTCATCGATCAACAAAATGCCAGGGAAATAAAATAAGAGACAACACTGGAGACAAAGCCGAAAGTCCCTTTACCCACCAACTCCACTAACTCTAATAATCTATCACCTAATATCCTTTGTTATAACAACTTAAACATATCATTACAAGCACAAGTGCGTTTGTTCAAGACTTTTTACAATATTTTTAATTAAACCAATATATCTTCTTAACACAATTTTCCCATGTTTCGTGAAATGTTTTTTTTTGTTCATAGTACAGCTAAAGACAGCACTGCTTCATTCCCTTAACGCGTATGTTGTGCGGTAACATATTCATGCTACTGCTATGCCATTTCTATCCAATGCTGCATCACTCAAAGACGTGAAACCCACACACACCAACTAACTATTCTATAAGCACAACTTGTTAAAGACCTCACACCCTCTCAACACACCAATAGACTTCTCCTCTCTCTCTAACCAACATCACAACCTCATTCTCTCCGAGTTAACAACACCTTAGGTTCCAACAAACATAACAACAGTAATCACAAGCAACAAAGCCACCATCCTATAGTACTACACTAAAGCACTCTACTTTCTTCACCAACACTCCTCTCTTGCTTCTTAGAGATGAAAGGGAAAGCATTGGGTGTCTTTAAATCTAAGCTTCTCAAGCCATGCAAAAGACTTCTATTCTTCTTCAGACTTAAACCCAAGAAGCCTGTCTTTATAAGAGCTCTCAAGTTCCGTGCTCACAAGTGCACATTCCCTAAGGCCTTCCCTAAAAGACCAACTATGTCTTCTTTGCTGCAATCAGTGTTTCGTTCTCCAAAGAAATCTAAGCACGCAGACACTGTGCCAGGACTCAGGAGTCCCTCCAATGTTCATGAAACTCCACTCTTTCCCTCGCCACTTACACCGGCTTGCGCAAAGGCTTGTGATGTGGAGAAAAGTGAAGAAGGTTCGAGGCAAGAGGTGGAAGATGCGTGCAAGAGTTTTGAGAACTATTTGGTGGAGATGATTGTGGAAGAAGGGAAGACAAGGGACTTGATGGATGTGGAGGAACTTTTGTATTGTTGGAAGAACCTTAAGTGTCCTGTCTACATTGATTTGGTTAGTAGATTTTATGGAGAGCTTTGTAGGGACTTGTTTTCTGCTGAGAGTGGTGACTGTAACAGTTCCCAGTGGAGGCATAAGGAGAGAGTGCGAGAGTAAATAGATATTGATTTATTAATTTTCAATTGAGTGTTCCCACAAGATTGGATGTGTGCAATCTATGAGTGTAGTAGTTTATATGAAACCTTTTCTGAAATGATCCATCGACTCATTTATCTCAGTTTTGATGAAATAATACTGTCCAAAAGTGTCAACAGCTATAGATCAGACTCTTGATTTGGTTTTGAAAACTGAATTCAGGATTGCTTCTTGGCTTTTTGGCAATAATCAAGATTAGCATTTTAGGATGAACCTGTAAAAAGACGTGTAGCACGTACTTGGCCATATGACAAACAAGAAAGCAACTACAATGCAATTTGGCATGTTTTAAAAAAACCTCAAATCATTCTATTGCCATTTTGAGTCTCAAGTATGATGGCATTTTAACCATGAAAGACACATTATCACCCTAAATATACCAATAACAGCATACTGAAACATACATGAGTACAGCAATTAAGCCTCCTTACAAAAGATTAATACATCAACTAAAGTTCACAGTATGATTGGAAACATATATATTAAGGGCAAAGCACAGACACATTTCCTTACGTATCTTGGTCTTGTTATCCAAACCTCAATGATTCACATAATAAAGGTTGCATTAAGGATCCGTATAGGCTACGAGGTAAAACTCCAATTAAAAAACAATTAAAGCATCTAAGAGAATATTTCTAAGTTTTGTCCATAAACTAATACCTGGTTTCTTTGGGGGAAAGGGTGATTAAAAAAACCAAGAGTAACATGTTCCACCACTGATGAGTGATGACCAGAAAATTAAAAGAAAAAAGTACATTCTTGAAAGCAGTTTTACTTGAACACCTATTTACAGTTATAGAGAAATTTGAAAGGTTAAAAAGGAAAATACAGAGCAGGAGGAAATTTAAGACCACTGTAACTACTAGTAATATCAGTTCTCTAATTAATAGAAAAAATTACAACAGAGTTGGTGGTTGAGGTTCCAGCAAAACCTAGTATTCATGGTTATCTTGACTAGCTAAAGGTACCATAGAAATAACTCTAGTACAAAAACTATGTGCTTCTGTTAGCTGAATTACCAGTTAAAAAGGCCAGCATTTAGCTTGAATATTTTGAGATATAAACTCGAGACTTCACCACCATCTTTCCAATTTTAAACCCTGGCATGATCATAAACTGAACTTTGTGGGTCGTTCTTTCTTCATCTGAAAGAATAGCACTCCCCTTTTCTTCTTCAACAGATTCCATGTAAAAGTTGCAGAAAACACTTCCTCTGTTCACAGAAAATAGGGTTGCTGCAGAATCTATTGACAGAGCAGATCCAAGTAAAACCCAAACCCATTTTGCCATCTTAGCAAACAGTTGATAGAACTCAGTTCTAGGGTGCTTGCCACTCATTATAAACGTTCGGTGATCCAAATTTCCAAAGAATGACTCTTCCATTTTGGGATGCACAACGAGAAGGTATTTTGCTTGACAAAATTTGGCAAAATCAGAATGTGGATTTCCCATCAGTGCATCAAAAGGGTCATCAAACTTCATAACATCACTCACATCATAAGAGGTTAAAGCAACCCCATGAAACATTCTGCGGGCAATGTAGGCCTCAAAAGCATACTTCTTGTCACACCTTTTGGAAAAAACAACACCGTTCTCAATAGAACTTGCAGCCCTATCAAGGTCCCAACCTGAAGCTTTCATCAAGCTAATCATGGGTTTTGCAAAATCATGAATGGACTTTGAAGCAGCCTTGAAGACATCCTGAAACTCAGTAACACTCAAAACACATGCTTTCCTTTTCTCCAAACTTATCTGCTTGATCTTATCAGTGAGATTTTTATTCCCTATCTCCAAATCCAGCAGCTCGCGCCGCAACCGGACAATCTCGGAATCTTTGGCACTGTTTTGAGACTTAAGCTTCCCCAACACTGCTTCCTTGGCCACAATTTGAGCCATCAAGGGAGCAGAACGAGAGGCGTTGAACCTTGCTTTCTTGCAATGTTTCAGTGTGTATTCGCGCTTGAACTTGCAAATCTTCTCAAGCTCAACAACAACCAGGTCATCAGCAGCAACTATTTTCAGAGGGTCATAAGGGATATGCGCCTGCTGAAGCTGAAGATATGCCAATTTCAGAGCTGAAACAGCATCAAATATCTTCCTCGTGACCTCCAAAGCAGCACAAGTCTCCTCTTTGGCTGGCACTTCAGAGGGGTGGGGATGCACTTTCTGGTGATAGCATTTGCTCTCTTCATTACTGTTTTCACTCAAAGGAGTCTCATTGCAAATGGGTCTGTGCAAGTGAGGGAGATTGGGGATTTCAGAGGAAAACACCCCAATAGATTTCAATCTACAAACTTTGGCAAACTTGCAGACCATTTCTGATATATTATTTGAGTTGGGTTTCACTGGCTTAGTATCTGAGCATTCCATGGTAACAAAGATCAAACCTTGAGCTCATACAAATAGATCCAACAGTGATCCTTGCTTCAACAAACAAGTAAGCACTTCACCGAATCCAGATAAAAAGAAGAAGCTAAACACTCACCCAAACCGCATTTGATGAAATGCGGTTTCCTAACCACATTGCACACACCTAATAACTCAGCCAGAGCCAAGATTCCAGGCACAAACACCTGGTAGTGATAGCAAGTAGGATCCCAGATTTAAAATTGTACGAAAATTAGTTTATTTTAAATTTTTATATAGCAAATGTAAAGCCTAAATGTTTCCCAAAACACATTTCAATACCGAAAAAACACAATGTTATATTCAAACTTCAAAACACAACACAATTAAAAACACCCCCTACAAAAAGAGCCAAAACCCATTTGAGCTTCAAACGAAAACAAGAAGACAAAGCCAAAATCCAACCGGAAAGTGGAAGTGTAGGTGGAGGAATAGTGATGAACAGTACAAGGTTGCAAGTTCTCTCGGTTGGAGTTCAATGCTGGTTGGCACCATCTTCTGTGTGTCTCTCTGACATTTGAAGTTTGAAACTTGAGTGAATACACCTTCGTACGTGTGTGCTAGTGTTGGCTTTGTGCGAAACGCGAGAAAGTCATTGTTTATTCATTATTATTACGTTATTTTAAAAAAAATTTGGGTGTTTGGGAAAAGGGTGAGAAGCATGAAAGGGAATCTTAATCTGTCCTGTTTCAAAAAACTGAAAGATTTTGTTGAGAGAAAGAGAGAGAAAAGGTGTGCGTGTAAATGTAGATGCAGTGCAGGAAGGGACACGCGAAAACCAGTACCAAAAATGAAGTGAAAGTGGGTTCGGAATTTTGAAGAAAACAATGAAATGATAAAGAAATAATATGCACGCGCAAGGTTGTTCCTACTTGTTTGGTTTCTTTCGAAATCATGGATCCCCATGCAGATGCATCCAACGCCACTCAGTGATTCCATTACAAACACAGAACAAGCCATCGTGGCCGTTCATTTCTCTGTGCGTGTGCCTTCTCTGCTAAAAAACTTCCCTTCTTGTTGATACCGATGCTACTACTGCTACCATGGCTTGTCTCTTATCAATTTTTTATTTTATTTTTCAAATTCACCAATCCCTCTATTATAAATTAATTAATGCTTTTAGCTTTCAAAAAGAATTTCATATTCATGGGTTGTCAGTTTTAATTAAATATTAAGATATTTGTTTTAATTTTGTACATTGAAAAATATTTATCATCAACGAAAATGAATTGATACTCTTAATATATTTATTTTATGAATACAAACCAAAGATGATTGATGATGTAATTACGTTTAAGAACACAACTCAGGCACTATTTAAGAATATATGTTAATTTGATAAATCGTAAATTAATAAATTAATCATAATTAATTATTTATATTTGAACGTTCCAAAGTTAATATCATAACATTTTCGCAATTATAATGAAAGATGATAATAAGACGAGGAACACGAGTTTGAGAATTCCCACAATTGATGTAAAATATCATACTTGTCAAATTTTTATTTCATCTTTATTCTTTTTGAGTAATGGTATACTTATATTTACATTTGTATTTTTAAATATTAATTAAATATTTTTTAAAAAGATTACAATAAATAAAATATAATAAATAAATAAATTAAATATAATATTATCATGAATGGAATTGATAAAAGAATCCTAATTTAGTATAAAAAGGATGCATATTTTCTGAAAAGAAAAAATATAACATAATTTTAAAGCAAAGTATAAAATAATGTAACATATTAAAATATGAAAAATTATGTGAATAAGGACGAGATAAATATGTTTAAATTCAATTTAATAACTCTTAAAGTTAAGAAGGGTTCACAGCATACACATAATGTTAGTTTGTGTGTCATTCCTAACTGTAATTTATTAATTTATTGTACAAATGTGTTTGTTTGTTTGTCATTTTTAATTATAATCTTTTAATTTGTTTGTTTGTTTGTCATTTTTAATTATAATCTTTTAATTTATTATTCACTCTTATTCATTTGAGTGTAAGAGTCTTATTTAAATAAACTTTCATTTGATATTTGAAAAACCTATTGCAAAGTTTATTCTTCGTCCACAATTTGATTTAAAAGGTTCTACTCTTCCAACAACTCAGGTAAAGATTTTGAAGTAAGAAATTTTGACTCCCACCATGGGTTCAAACCCACACCACAAGGTCAAAAGCCCTATGGTTACACCTCATGCAAATCTCTACCCATCTGGACTCAACCACAATCCTATGTTTGAATCTTAAACATAATTTTCTTTTATGTGTGATTTGTAGGAATGGCAACGGGACGGAACTCAGTGTAGGTTTGATTATCTCTTTTTTATCTTCGAAGTAAAACTTTCTCCTTCATCATCATTTTTATTCTCAGCTTCACCGAAAAACGGGTATACTTCTACCTAATTATTTTCTGCTTCAAATATTAATTAAGTAAATCTTTATAAAAAATTAAAAAAAATATATGGTATTATCAAGTATTTAATATAAAAAGGATGTACATTTTCTTTTCTTCTATTTCAAATATTAAGAAAAAAATTATAACTATATAAATATCCAAACAAAAGTATCCAATAATAATGGAATAAAGTTTAAATAATTAAATAATAGAATAAAAATGATTAAATGTATGATTTAGAAATAAGTTACGAAACTAAGGTCTAAAGAAAAATTAATATACTTCCTTTTATGTTAACTATTAATTAAAGTAAATATGTTTTAGTAATTTAAATTGAGGACAAGTATGATAATAGAGATGAGTATTAGAACATGGTGGAATAAATATATACATATCCAAGTGAACATTATTGAGGTGGTATCAATTTTTTTCGAAGTGATAATGGTTGAAAAAGAGATTGTTTAAGAAGGCATAAATGATCTCATGGTGTATGTCAAGGGGGTCAACTCATAATTGAATTGTGGTACTTAGGCTGTTACACTCTTAGGTAATAAAGAGTTGTATTTTGATTATTAGTTATAAATTTTGACGTAGTGATAATAAGAATTTGATCCAACAAACATGGTCACAGTCCTATGATTGAAGTTCGTCTAATTTTATACATAAGCACACCTTATACATCTCATGTGAATGTAGTCACATTCTTATGAATGAACTTTGTCTAATTTTATATATTAACACACCTCCCATGTCAACGAAAATACACCACATCCTTGTGGTCGAACCTCTAACTAAATTCTAAATTTTTATATAAGTATATCTCACACACCAATGCTGACACAATCATAAGACTATGGTAGACTTCTTGTGTAATGTTCTATATGAATGCACCTCAGAAATCCATGTAAATGCAACCACAATTATTATTTTTTTAAATATAGGAATTTATATTTTGATAAATGTGTGTAATTAATATAAATATTACAATGTTTGATCATTTATGTTAATGGACTTCCATTAATTATAAAATTATTATAATTTTTACCTAACCAATATTATTTTAATTCAAAATATATTCTTTGATATAAAAAAAAGTAAATATATTTTATACGTAAGTTTAGATCAAATACTAAGATTGAAAAACAAGCACTCAAATAAGATGTTATTCACTTAAAAGAAAAATGAGAAAGAAAATCTCTTTTCTAAATATTTTTTTTTGTAAATAATATAAAGTTATTTAATGCTAATAGAAAATAGATAAATTAGTAAAACTTTTAAACAATTTTTCAATTAAGAATATAATATAAGTGAATTTTATTAAGATGGAACAAATAATTTAAATAATTTAATTCTCTTCCACTTTAGTTAAATCAAGTAAGTGGATCCTAAACAATTCACTCATACCTTTTCACTTTTAATAATTTTCAATTATTTCATTTAAATTAATTGATTTGAAAAATTATTTCTACCCGATGAAATAATCTTGAAGAGTTTAACTAGCATATTTAATCATGTCAAATGAATGGTATTCAAGAAACAAAAGTAGATTTGGTAAAAATAGGAATCCCATAAAGAGGGAAAAGTTTTTTACAAATAAGGACAATACATGATTTATCAAACCTAATCACAATATCCGTAGAACTTACACATAGGTTCTTTTATCGCATTCTTACATCAAAAGCACCAGTGGTCTAGTGGTAGAATAGTACCCTGCCACGGTACAGACCCGGGTTCGATTCCCGGCTGGTGCATTCTACGAGCTGTGACGAGTCTGTGTCTTTGTGATGGATGGGTCTATCATACTCCTCTGATCTTCTTCAGACGACTCATGACACATCTGAGCTCATTTTTTTTTTCGAACTTTGATTTCAAATTTCCTTTCATTAATAATATTTTAGTTTAGAAAAAAAATATAGTTTAGTAAATTTCTGGTTTTATTTAGTTTGGTAAAAAGATATAATTCAGTAATTGTAATAATTCAATAATAGAATCAGTTTATTTTTTAACATAAAAATAATTAATTAAACCTATAAATAGTTTAGTTTAATTTAACATTAACTAGTTCAGTATTTATTGTTAAGTTTAATTAAACTATGAAGAAATTAAGTTTATATTTTTGGTTTAATAATTAAGAAATGTCATTTTAAACACCCTATATCCATGTGTATTTTAGGATAGTACTGATCAAAAGCTTACCGGTCAATGTCTTTGCAGTTTTGATGACTACTCTCCTTCTATATATCTATGTAAAGATAGGTAGAGAGAAAAAAAAAAGAAAGAAAAAATCATATATATATAATTTTATAATATTTAAAATAAAAATTAACTGATTAAGCATACTATACCCGTAAAAAGTATATATATTTGGCAGTGATTATATTATAAATTTGATAACAAATATAGAAATATATTCGATGATTTATTAAATGATCATATCAGGTTTCTGCCTAATTGAGGAAACTTGATTACAATGAATTAAATTTGAAGTCTAAACACATAAACATTCATCTTCATCAAACTATATAAGAGGAGGACTCAAGCTACAAAAAGAAACAGGTAATGGTTTGAAAACGATTTCATATAATTTTGTTAGTTGCTTTTAGAAATATTTCTTTAGTAACTTGAAGTTTACCACATAATTTAATCATCTTCATCTTACTTGTAAAATGAGTTTTGTTATTTCTTTGGTACGTATATGGATGATGCATATTCTTATGGTGATTGCACATTTTTTTTAGTTTTGAGAAATATTTTTTTAGTTGTTCGGAGTTTACAACATATAAGTGATTTATTGTCTGTCTTAATGTTATTTGTTAGTTCTCATATTTACAAACAAAGATGGTATTATTGGGTAGATTGACTAATTTCGGTTTTACAATAATTTTTGTGATTTAACATATTGTTCGGTTATATATGGCATATGCATGATTTCACTATCTATTTCTAATAAATTTTTTGGCATGATTTAGACAATTGACAGACATGAAAATGTCATGATTGTTGGAAATTTTCACTTATATGTAAATTTATAAAAAAAAATATGTTTTACATAAAACTAATAAATCCTATATCTAATAATCAGATAATAATAAATATAACAACTAGTATTTCTTAAAATAAAAAACTTCAAGATACAAATGAGAAAAACACAATTAAATATTTTTTCAGTGATGGTAAAAATATCATTTCGAAAATTATTTCTTTATGGAAGTTTTAGATTCGCCTCAGTTTCATTACATATACCCACACAAAATTAGATAACCAAGAGCCATTAAAACATGTCAATATCTAATATAATTCATAATTTATTGAATTATTAGAGACTTACTCTAAAAGTTTATTAGACTTTTAAAACGCTTTGTGAATCCGTTGACAAAATTTGGTATTGTGTGTAAATTAATTGAAAGTTAGATAAGAATGTATGGTATAATCAATAAGAAATGGTTAATTTTGATTTAATCAATAAGAAAGAGAAAAGATCTCTGGAGTTTTTGCATATTGTAAGAAGAAATGTCTAACTTAAAAGTCACATTTTTGTACTAATGATATTTTTTTAAAATAGGAAAACAAAATTAGCAATGGGAACAAACAGAAACAAAATTATTTTCATTATCTTCAACAATCAATTTGTTGATACTATTTTGTGTGGAACAAAAGTTCTATATATAGCTTTTCCTCTCATATTGCTCACTTGCCACAGAAATTCCTAATGGATCATCACTTGATCTCATTCCTACCCTTTTTTCTATATTCCCTGAGTTTCATCCTTTTAGTTTCCCAGTTTCTAAAAGTGGGAAAGAGATCCAAAATCTCAGTGGAAACATTGAACCTTCCCCCAGGGCCATGGAAGCTACCGCTCATTGGAAGCATACACCATTTAGTTGGCTCTCTACCCCACCATCGCTTGAGAGAACTAGCCCTAAAACATGGCCCTCTCATGCACCTAAAGCTTGGTGAGGCATCAACCATTGTGGTTTCTTCACCAGAAGTTGCCAAAGATGTCATGAAAACCTATGATGCCACCTTTGCTCAAAGACCCCATCAAATTGGTGCAGACATCATGTGTTATGGTTCCACTGACATTGCCACTGCACCATATGGGGGCTATTGGAAGCAGCTAAGAAGAATATGCTCACAAGAGCTTCTAAGCAACGCACGTGTGAGGTCATTTGGATCAATAAGAGAAGAAGAAGTGATGAATTTAGTGAGATATATTGAGACCAAAACCGGTTCTTGTGTGAACCTCAGTGAGAAAGTGGCCTGCATGACAAGTGGCATCACTGCAAGGGCAGCTTTTGGTGTACAATGCAAGGGCCAAGAAGAGTTCATATCTGTTGTCAAGAAACTTGTAAAGCTGTCCGAAGGTGTAGTTATTTTTGACTTGTTCCCTTCTCACAAATGGATTCATGTGATCAGTGGGGAGAAACCTAGACTCGAGGAGTTGCATAGAAAATATGACGTAATAATTGGAAATATCATTAGAGAGGCAGAAAAAAATATTGGTGAAGTGGAGGTTAATAGTCTCCTTTCTGTTCTTCTAAATATTAAAAATGAAGGTGCCCTCGAATATCCTTTGACAATCGACAACATCAAGGCTGTAATGTTGGTGAGTGTGTGCATACTTTCGGTTACCATTTTTGCTGATTTTACTATATTATATATATGGGAAATTTGAAAAGAAAAACTCTCATAATAAGGTTCTGGAGACAAGGGAGGAGGAATAAAGAGTAAAATATAAATACGAGGGAAGTTTCATCATTGTTAGAAGAATAACATTTATTTTATTATTACTGACTTCAATATGTTTGGGTGGAGTTAGATTATTTCTGCATGTATGAATAAGGCTTTTTACAATTTTCTTCAATCTCCTTTCAGCTTCTAACATATTTTATTTCACATTTTTGTAGTAAGAAAGATTTGTCATGAAAAGTGTTAAGAAATGACATTAACCAATCCAAAGGAGAAAAGGAGAAATAATAAAGAGGATGTGTGTTTGATTTTTATTAGTGAAAGTTAATTTTAGTTTTCAAAATAGAATTAAACAAGCTTGTTCAAATAATTGGCAAAATTTATCATTTTTCAATAATTTTTGTTTCTTATTTTCTAAAAAAAAAACAATTCAATAATAATTTTTAAAATTTATTAGATTTTGTATGAGAAATTAATTGCTAAACAGTTCAAAATTGTTTCAGAAAAAAATTAAAATCAAAAAGCAAAAAGAGAATACAAAAGATCCTCACTTTCATCTATGTTGAGCAAAAATGTTTCCTAAATGTTCATGCCCTTTCCTGATTGCTTTTCGTCTTCAAAAGTAGAGTGAACTCAAACATGATATGTAAGATTTTGCACATGCAATATTTTATATGCATTTCCACACATATGACTTCTTCTTTTAAGCTTATTTCAATTATTTTCTTAGAAACATTGACAAAGTAAACCTTTTGATAATAAATAAATAAATATGCATGCCAAAGCTAATGAATTTGAACTCATTTTCCTGGTGCAGAACATGTTTGGTGCTGGAACTGATACATCATCTGCAGTTATAGAATGGGCCATGTCAGAGATGCTGGAAAACCCTAAAGTAATGACGAAAGCTCAAGAAGAAGTTAGAAGAGTTATTGGTAGCAAAGGATACAGCAACGAAGAATCACTTGAGGAGCTAAAATTTCTGAAAGCAGTGATCAAAGAAACACTGAGACTGCACCCTCCTTTCCCTCTTCTTCTCCCAAGGGAATGTAGAGAAACCTGTGAGGTGAGAGGGTATAGAATACCTATGGGAACCAAAGTGATAGTAAATGCATGGGCCATTGGAAGAAATCCTGAGTGTTGGAGTGATGCAGAAAAGTTTTATCCTGAGAGATTCATGGACTGTGCAATTGACTATAAAGGGTCCCATCATGAACTCATACCCTTTGGTGCTGGAAGGAGAATATGTCCCGGCATTTCTTTTGGGGTATCTAGTGTTGAACTTTGTCTTGCACAACTACTTTACCATTTTGATTGGGAACTTCCAAATGGAAACAAGAAAAACCTCGAAATGAATGAAGCTTTGGGAGCCTACTCTAGAAGGAAAACAGATCTAGTCTTGGTTCCCATTTCTTACAATCCTCTTCCTCTTTCATGAGGCCTTACCATAAATATGCGATTAAGGTTTTTATATCATGTTTCATGTTGTTCTTGTTCCTCTTTTTTAATGTTACTTGTGTGTTGTAAGGTGTGTGAGTGGAAATAAGATGTGAAGTTTATCTTTTCATAAAATACCTTGTTTTCTTTCCTTTTCTAATATAACATCGTCTTTTATTTCTTGATATGATTGGAAGAATTGAGAAATGAAACATGGGAAAGATTAAATAAGAATAAGACAAAAATCAAATCTATATAAAAACAAATATATTCTCTTCAATATGAAGCTTTAGTTGAACTGATTTTGATAGATTTAGCGTAGAAGATTATAGATTTGGGAGGATGAATGTTGTTTGGTTAACCTAATTTGAGAAGATGGATGAAGAGGGATTTACAAGATGATATCTTCATGATGTGAAGAGATTTGAAGAGATATAACTTGAAATTACGAAATAATCCTCATAAATGAAGTGAAAATTACGAAATACCCTTATAAATGGATCATAACTTTGAAAATTACAAAACCCCTTTTAGTGGATTTAAAGTTTTCATTATCTACAAGGGTCAATTAGTAATTTCAAAAATATATCAATTAAAAAAATTAAAACAAATCTATAACATTTATCAAATCATTCCCAAACTTTCATAATCAATCCCCTCAAATCTCTTCAAATCTTACCATCTATCCATTAATTCAAACAATTCTATCATCCACAGACAATCCACTCAAATCCTTCAAGTCCATTCCCTCAAATCTACTCCTCCAACCAAATAAAGCCTAAAATATTAAATTTGTAATTTTTTTTCTTATATGTTGATGAACTTTCTCTATGACCAACTCATATTTAGATAGCTAATATATCTATAATCTTTATTAAAATGACCAACACACATTTAATTTTGATCAGTATCTTATGTAATGCTGGTATAAACTTTGAAAGTAGATCAATAGCCATTATGAAACACCAACTAGTAGCAAAAGGATTAAAATAGTTATCGCTATAAAATAAATTGTTATAAATTTGTGAAAATAGTCAAGTCATAAAGTTTGAGAGAATATATTAAGTAGAGTTTGTGATAAATTTGAAAGTTTGTAACAAAAAATAATTAGTAAGTTAATCATAACTGTCACACAAATATTGTCACAAAATTTTTAGTCGTCTTAACTTCTTAAGTTTCGTTTCAACGGAAGAAGTAATTAAATTTTTTTCAATACCCTTTAAGTGACAACGCTCAAGTAAAAATGATGTTTTATTTTTTATTGCATGTGATTTACAATGTACGAATTAATGTATATATTTAAATCACATTCTATTGAAGTGTTTGATGTTGTTGGGTGTAAAAAATATTAACAAAGAATCTTCTACATGTGAAAATAAGAAAACCTCTATTCTTTGATTCTTTTTAGGTCAAACTTCTTTTGAATCCATTACAAAATCAATCAAGACAATTTGATTTTTCATAATCACCTTAAAATTAAAGACAAATTTTCTGAGACAGTACTTTTATCACGTTAAAAATTTTCCTCTAGATACTTATATATCTTTCAATTATATTAAACATTTAATTATCTATCATTTTTACATACCATTAACTTTATTTATAGGTAAAGACTTTCTACCATCTATTCCAATCTCACCACAAATATCTTCTTTATTTTTTAAAGTTTTGAAATCATGTTATTCTTTTCATAAAAAGAAAATTATTAAATATGCACTAATATTTTCTTTTTATCCCAATACTATTTTAAAAATTTAAAGTCCAATTAATATTTTTTCAATTATAATTTTAGTTTTAGTTCGCCGACATTTTATTAGGATTCACCAGATAATTAATGGTTTTGAAGAGAATTTATTTTAATTTATTCTTCTGCGTTAGAAATTTTATTTTTTCTAAATTTTATATTATTTTTTCATTTTCATTTTATTTCAACTTTAATTTATATATATATATATATATATATATATTTAAAAAATTACACTTAAGTTATTTTAAAATATTATATACACAAACTTTATTAGATAGCTGATGATTATTTTTCAATTAATAACGCTCAGTACAAAATGCAAGTGATAGGTAATAAAACATTTCTAACATTTAATCAATTCAATTTTAATATGATAATACTTTGGCTATTTTCTAAATACATGAACTAAAAAAATTATTCTATTACATCAATTAAATTATTTATAAAGTTTTCATTCTATTTCTTATTACTTTTCACTATTTCTTTTAATTCAATAATAGCCAAATTCTTTTTTTAAATCTTTTTCAACTCTCACTTGCCATTCTCTTATCCAAACAAAAAAATAAAATAAAAATAAAGATATAATAAAATATGTTTTTTGTAACGTTATATTATTTGGAATGTTTAGCAGCTGATGGAGATTGACCACTGATATCACATTGTCGAGTAATTGTACGTCGTGATTGTACATACATTCCTTTCCGTATTCTATAAGAAAATGGCACCACTCTATATTTATTTAATTTAGAATATAGTTTTTATATTTTAAAATATCTTTTGTGAAATAAAAAAAATGTGTCAATTTTTCTTTTATAAAACAGAGTTAGGATCTGTGTGCATTCTGCCATGGGTGGGGATATTTTGTTGCTGTTGATTTTGTTTCATTACGTAAGTAATCCTTTCTGCCAGGTGAGCACCTTTAAGATCTCACTTACTCTTTTTTTATTATTAAATTTGGCTTATGAAAAAACAGCAATGGCTACTAAATGATTTCTTTAATTGCTTTATCATAAATAGCTACCTAATTATATTATATGGCATATTAATTTCAATAAAATATAATAAATTAATTCATGTAAATTAATATACTGACATTATAACCCTTGTTTTAATTAAACAAATATAGAAATAAAAAATCTCAACTGATATTCTTGATTAATGCTTCTTTTATCAACTAATTGATTACTAATGTTGTTATTAAATCATAATCCTCATAGAAACAATTTTTTTTACCAAATACAATTAATGTATCTTCAAAATAAATTTCCAAGTTAAATTTTGTATACATTTATCTACATCCTCGATGTATAATCAAACCACAAGTTTATTTACGTGTATAGTATACATATTTACATAAGCCATAGTTGAAAAAATAGGTCATATTTATTAAAAAAAAGTTAAATGGATAAAATGAGAAATATTGTGCAAGAGCAAAAATCAGAAAAATTTAGATATAAAGGAATTGTCTATATTCAAAAGGAATTGTCTAATCCTAGTTAAACAGGAGTAGAGATGAAGAAATTAAAAGAAATTTTTGATTTTTTTTATGAGATTTTTATTTATAGATAAATTTAGTATTACATATTAATCTATTTTTTATGAAAAAAACCTTATGTAATTATATACAAATTTTATCTAAAATATTGTAAGTAATTATATATGAATAAAAAAAATTATAAGTAAACTTAACATTATCTATGGATTTAACCCATAGATCTATTACTTATAAAAAAATCCATAAATAATTATCGACAAATTTTTATCTTCAAACAAATCTGTAAATAATTACATACACATATAAATACCTAAGTAATTACTTACAAATCTAAATCCACATATAATTATTTAAGAAAGAAAATCTGTAAGTAATTATTTACATATCTAAATCTGTAAATCCGTAGATAATTATTTATAGATAATTTTATAAATAATATTAATAATTAATTTTATTAAAATTATTATTATTATTTATATTAATATTATTAATAATAATTATTATTATAATAATATTATTAATGTTGATGTTAATATTATTATTAAAATTATTATTATTACTGTTATTATCATTATTAGTAGAAACGATACTATAATTATTATTATGATTATTATTAATGTTGTTATTAATATTATTTTTCATATTATTTTTGTTAATATTATTAAAATTATTATTAGTATTAAATATTATAATAATAATTATTAATTGTATAATGTTATTAATAATAATATTATTTCTACTAATAATGGATATAATCATAATAATAATAATAAAAGTATAATTAGAAAAATTGATTTGATGTAAAGGTTATAAATCCTGATGTATACTATATTATGTGGGTGTCTGAATTTATTTTTTATTCATGATAAAATAAATTTATTAAAAAAATAGACATTAACTTTTGAAGTGATCATATAAATATTTTTTAGTATTTTTCTGATACCCAATATGCACTCTTCAGTATTTTTAATATATAAGTATGTACTATACTTCATTCTATGACTTATTTTTTAAGTGGGGACGGTCACTGTAGCATTATCCACATGTGCAACGAGGCAATATAGGAAATTTGACCAGCTAGTACAACTTTTTGGTAAGAGTTGTTTCGGGTTCCTTAATTTGTAGTGTGGTGCAATACCACTTTAAACAAAGACAGTTTACCAAACACCACACGAACAAATAATGATTTTTGAAAAAAAAAAGGCTGTAGAAAGTAAATAGAGAAAAAATTCAGAAGAATTATACAAAATAATATATTTTCAAAAGAAGACCCATGAAAATTGTTTACTATCCATCCCATATACCAAATATTACATATCATCTACTAGATAGTCTGTTGCATTAAACAGTTTAAAAATTTGTAATAAAATTTTACGAAGTCAATTTTTACATATAAGCACATATAAAAGAAGATTACAGTAAATAAAACTTACAGGATGTTAGTTGAATATACATTATCTAGAAAAGAGTTAAAAAAAAATGTGACACATGATAGAGAGAGAAAATGATTCTTGTATCAAAATCAAAGAGAAAAAAAAAGAAAGAAGAGAGGAAGTGTCAGCTTTATTGAAAGTTGAATAATTGAGGCATGCACATTTCAGCTTCAGTCTTCCCATATCACTATCAAAGGTCTAGGTATGGTGGGACAAACATCAATTTTGAGTTTCAAAAGAATATACAATTTGATGGAAACTGCTGAGACAATGATATCTTCTACGAACGGGCCACAAATCCCTTCAGAGAGAAATTAACAACTACATATACATTCATCTGCATTATGGACCTTCCTTCACAACATAACTAAGTCACAAAGCTAATGTATGTTACTCGTCTACCAAGACCATATATCACTCTCACGTTGCAACAAAACTTGTTTCATTGATCTTAAACATGGCTCATAGAAGAAACAATATGGAACCTGCAGTATGTATATATTGTGTTTTGTGTACGTATTCATTGATTGCATTCAAATCTAAAAGCCGACCAACTTGTCCACTCCTTTCTTCCATCGCAGACGGCTCATGTTCTTATGGATTTGCCTCCTTTGGATCCTCCTCTTCACTTCTTAGACCTAATCATAAACATGCACATATGATTTTTTATTTTTATATATTGTAAAGATTTTTGTATTACAATTTTGGATGTTCTAATCTCATCCTATTTTTTTTTTTTAGAAAATTGTTAACATATACTCTTTGATGAAACTAATGGTAATCGTGTTAGAGGTAACATTAACCACAAATTGTTCACAAAAACAAATGATATAAACAACAAATGACATGCGTCATTATAGTAAAGCCATCACCATTATGGTTGAGATATTATGCTTTCATATTAGTTTTTTTTTTTAATATTAGGGAAATGCTTCTAACTGGTGACTTTAAATTTACTCATTACAGACAAGTTTTTCTTTGAGTTAATAATTAATTTGTTATTAGCTTGTCTAAGTAAAGGAGATCAATTTCATTTACATTAAGGGACAAGCTAGTCATTCTCAACCAAAACTTTTGAGGATCACTAATTAAAATTCTATCTTCTTGTGTATGTATGTTATAAATTTTGGTCAACACAACTACAATTGGTCGTATATCATATCGAAACCAACATCCACTAGAACAACCACTTATCGTTATTTTGATCCTCGATGGTTATTTCTAATAATAACATATATGTTTATGCAATTGTCGTTATCATCATGCACGAATGCGTGTATATAGCTATTACCTAGGCTAACTGTGTAGACCACAACTATTTGAATTATTGCATGTTTTCACAACAGAAAGAACCTAAATCATACTTAGGTTATACTTAGGTTAATTAGGACAATCTGCGTTTAATAGAAAATTTCAATTTAGTGATGTAGTTTTATACCCTTGTAACAATGTCCTTTAAGAAAAATTTATAGCCATACATCAAAATTCTTTTGTATTTTACCTTATATATGCAACTTGCAAGAAGCACAGTTTTACCAACAAACTTATAGCAACATGTACTCATAAGATAGTTCTACCATGTTATTTATAAAAGGAAAAATAATGAAAACTCCACTTTCAACATTCAAGATAAAAGTTATATTTTGGTTCTAGTGCGCATATCTTATGCTATTACTCTTTCCTATCTTATAATAAAATTCATCATGCTTATAAAAAAATGTTTCAGATACTTTGAGTATTATAATTTCTTAGTTTTAAGGTGAGTTTTGAGTTTTAGGGCATTGAATCAAAACATGACAACTAGCTATACTTTATCTAAGTTATAATGATTTTTAAATATTTTTAGAAATTTAACATTATATATATATATATATTTAGGGTTTATGGTTTATATTGTACTAACTATATTTTGGAATTCAAAATGAATATATACATTTATATTTCTTTAAAGTTAAACTTTATGAACCCCAGTGATTTGACTTATCAGTTTGACCAATTATTTAGTTTTCATATTAATATTTCTTTGTTTATAATTCTTTTACATATAATGATTAACGTCAATATATCCTTTTAAAATAGACAAGCAACATTCAATCTCAAATAACAAACGTAATTATAACAAATTTGTAAATGAGTTATAACATGGATAAATGACATAGTATGTGCAAAATTAATTTCACTATTGTATATTGTACTACGAGTGGGGAAATAGTAAGAAGAACCAGTTTTGAAACATTGTGATTCAAAAGATTGAAAAAAGGTTGAACAAGTGGAGAGGATAACATTTGACTTCGGAGAGGATAACATTTGACTTTAAAGACAGTTACTTTAGTGAAGTCTGTTCTTACAACATTGCCTATGTTTTTTTTTTGTTTGTTAGGATGTCTTCAAAGGTTAAGAAGGAAACTAAAAGAGTTCAAAGAGAATTATTATTGGGTTGGGGCATAATGGTAGGAAAATGGCATGGATAAGTTGGAAAAAAGTCTACAAACTTAAAGGAGGAGGGGGTCTAGGTGTTAAGGATATGGAAATGGAAACTTGGGTCACACGAAAAGAGTTTTTTAAAGGTTGTTTTGGAATCAACATATGGATCATAGCAAAGTCTGGACAAGGAAGTTAAATCAAGTAAGAATTAAATTGGTGGAAAGATAAGAGGAAAAATTGTGGAAAAGGAACAAATAATAATTGGTTTAATAGTAATATAACTTGGATTAGAGGGAAAGGTAGTAACATCTTGTTTTGTGAGGATTGTTGGCTAGGAGAGATCACTACAAGAAAAAAGCTATTTAGAGATCAATATTTAGTTACCAAATGAAATGGTTGTTAATTGTGACCAAAATAGTCACCAAATTAAATTTTGATTGTTAAATAACTACAAAATAGAAGTAATGATTGAATTTAGTGACCAATTAAGTCAAATAATTGGTATCTAACATTAGATACCAAAGTTTTAGTGAACTATGTCATTAGATTCTAAATTGGTATCTAATTAAGTTAGATACTAATTTAGAATCTAATAGTGTAGGTTACTAAAACCATGGTAGCTAATGTTAGATACCAATTATTTGACTTAATTGGTCACTAAATTCAATCATTATTTCTATTTTGTAATTATTTAGCAACCAAAATCTAATTTGGTGACTATTTTGGTCACAATTAGTAACCATTTCATTTGGTAGCTAAAAATTGGTCTCTAAATAACATTTTTCTTATAGTGGATCCTACTATTGGGAAAATTTCCTAGAATGTACACAAATTCTCTCATTAAGGAGGAAAAACTAGAAGATATGATTATTTTGAAGAAAGGGAAATGGGAATGGAATTTGACCAAATGAAGAGACTAGTTCGAACGGGAGAAGTCCCTAGTAGAGGAGTTTCTTGAAAATATAGAGGAGTGTTTAGTTGTAGTAGGGAATGAAGATAAATAAGTTGCAAGGATAAGGATACTCAAGTATATAAAGTAAAATTAGGATACAATAAAATTTTGGATTCAAGAGCTGGTGAAAACATAAACTTATATTGTCAATTGTGGGATATTAAAGTTTTATCTTCGTCTTTGCACCATCCATGGAGAGTGTTGTTAAATAGGGTACCGACATGTGATAACTTAATTAGGAGAGGGGTGCATGTTTTGAGTCAAAATTGTACCTTGTGTGAGGTAGAGGCCGAATCTGTACAATATCTAATTTTTGAATGTGTTTTTGCTAGAAAAATTTGAGTGAGGTGCAATAATTGGATTGACACTATTACAATACCCAACATAACAATGCTAGAAAGATTTTTTACCAGTTTTATTTAGTAGGCTTAAGTAGTCAAATAAATAGAATCTAAAAATATATGTGGGTTGTCATAGTTTGGTCCATTTGACTACCTAGGAATAATACTATGTTCAAAAACCATGTGATTGATGTTGATGGGGTGTTTTACTTAGCTCAAGTTAGGACATGGACATGAATCATGAATAAAATTTCTTAAGGTGAAATTTTCATACTCTAGTTTAATTCTTTGTTCACAAAAATGTCTCAAATCCATAAGGTACGGGTATATTTTGATGCTTGTAAAGTTTTAAAATATTATTTTGCATTATTTTGTATATTTTTTAAGTCTCAGGATTGAATTTTGATCACAAATTTAGAATGAGGCAGCAAAATAAGCATAATGGAATATCTGGATGAATTGTACCATGACATTGAACAACAAAAGATTCTGGATAACATAAGTAAAGGGTCATCTCTTTATTGCCTTTTCACTAAGGCATACTGTTGAAACCTATTGAAAATGTAAAAATAGAGACCTTTCATTGTTTAACCTCACAATACATTTCAAGTGTGGATGAATGACATATATGAATTATAGCCTTTGTAGAAAGTCACAAAGAAATTTTAAGAATAGGTCTAGCCATAATAGTTGTATTAGAGGTTTATGTGCATACATGTACTTAATCGAAACTGTATAAGGGTTGGAATATTCCAAATATTTTTGTTTATTAAATTATTTTTATTGTCGACAAAAAGAAACGTGTGCATTTCTCACTTTACACATCTTGCACCTCTCTTTTATTTCGTCATCAAACTCTTCTCTTCCTCTCTCACCACTCCTCCTGTGTGGCACCTTCCATTGTGACCCTTGCAACCTCTTTTCTCTCGTGAAAACATCCTTTACCACCATTTTTACCTTGCAATGTCTCCTATCATGGAATACCTTTTGTGTTGTGACCTTTATCTTCAATTCAACCAACATAAGATTAAATTTTTCACTTTTCAACTATTTCTATTCATGAAGTTTTTACTTCAACTTTAGTTCATTGCTAATCTTTTATACATTTATCTTTATTTTAAACATATTTAAATATCTCATGCACACTCTGATTCAAAGTTATATATCTACTCTATTAAATAATCAATGAGTATTGTGACTTGTAAATTTGTATATTTATTTATAGTGTTTTAAATTTTGAGATCTAACTTGTTATCATGTGTTTCTTGTGGATCTAGAAAGCATGATTGTTGTTTTCATTCTCACATATTTAGACATCAAATGTTTCAATAGAGTCATTCATCTGGTGTTAATTTTCAAGAAACATAATATTTAAAACAAATACAACATTTTACTTATTGTAACCAAAATAAATATAAAATATGTTTGTATCAGTTCTATGTTTGTATCAGTTCTGGTCACAATTGATGGAGAATGCACTATTATGTTGGGGAGTCATATTAATGTAATGTGATGTGTGTCTTCTACTATCATAAAAATAATTTAATGACCCGTTTGATCAATTAATACTTTATTTAGCTTTTATATTTATTAATAATGTTCCCTTTTATCTATACTCTATTAATGTTCTAAGCTCAAGTTTCATAGAATAATATCTTTATGGTCAATAAGTGTATTTGAGGTATTATATGCTTTAAATATCCAAACTCCTTTGTAGATTTGTCTTTAAAAGAAGTCTTAGAGGATTTAAAGAGGAAGTTGTAAAGACCCTAACTCTTAAACAACCTAAGACTATTGGATGTATAAGCTCAAAGAATGAGAATTTATCTTTAGAACTACTTTTCCATTCCTCCCAAATCAAGGATTAAGAAATAATATTATATCTTTGTAATATTTTTCTATTTCCACAAAAAAAATCACTTCAAATCTATCACGATATCATTATTAAAGTTATTACATCTAAAATATTGTTCATTCTAAAAATCAAAATTTTGTCATAATGTTTACATTACAAATATCTTAGATAATTAAGAAAGAAAAAGATATATAAATTATTTTTAATGTCAATTCCTAAACCATACGAGATGATTAAGAATTTAAAATATATATATATATATATATATATATATATATATATATATATATATATAAAGTTTAATATACTCTAATTATTATAATTATAAAAAGAAATGTAGTAATGATATGAGAATATGTAATCTCAATTTTAAAATAATGTCATCCGAGTGAAATTTTAAATAATAAGATATTTCTAGAATAAAAATCACTACTTAATAATAAGTTATGGTAAAATTTATTTTTGAAATATTAAATTTATAAGAATAAAAATTACTGAAAGTTTAAAATGTTGATGAAAGTAAAAGTAAATATATTTCCATGGGACTTCAAATGCACAACGTGCATATACATATGATAGATGACAACAGAAATTTATAAAAACAAAAATGGTGCCCACAAAGCGAACAAAAGGAACTATATATAAATAGTGTGTATATATATATATATATATATATATATATAACAATAAATAATAATAATAATAATAATAGGAACTTCTGTGACTTATTCTGCTTCAAAACGTTCTTCCTAAAAATAATTAAATGTAAAAGATAAAAATGTAAAAGGAAAATCACATATATCACTTCTTGGAATAAAAGTCATAAAAATAAAGAAATAAAGGCTTTAAAATAAATTAATTTAGGACAGCAAAAATAAATTTTACTACTTTTCTTAATAAAAATAAAATGATGATAAAACTTTAAAATAATTGTTTAAAATAAAACTCAAATAAATTAATAATCAACTATGCTCCTATGTCAGACATAATTAGATCATTTCATAAAGTAATTAACAATAAAAGAATTTTAAGTGTGAATCGTAATTTTTTTCCACTCATCAAATTCATGTTCGTTTCTAAAGGTGTTTAGCTAGAAAAACAGAAATAGAAAATTGAGGAATATATTTTACACATGTAAATTACACGTATAAAAAAGTTGAACAAAACTAAATACATATCAAAGTTACACACATCAACATATTTTTAATCACAAAACCACTCTATTAGCTCAAAGAAAAAGAGTTAATGTTTTTGTTTTTAAACCTATATAGTATCATCGTATAAAACATTTATATATGAAGCGATATGAGAATACATGAATTATTTAACATGTGAGTTTTGTAATAAAATATACAAAAATATGCATTAAAAATTTATCAAAAAATTCAAACCCACACATGCACTGCGAGTTATACCAAGAGTTATTTTTATTAGTAAATATCGACCCATCAGTGATTCACCCAAAAACGATTCACGAATTTTTATCAACAAGGAACTATTCATGAATTTATTTGTCAGTAATAAGAAAATTTATTATTCATATATGTAATTCTCCCTCACACATCTCGATATAAATTTTTAAACATTTACACACGAGTTTTACTTACAAAAATTAACACTATTTTTAAAGTTTGGATTTTATATTTATTATATTCTATAATCCCTTTATGGCTATGGTGGGTGTAGAATAACCGAACCAAGTTGTTTTGCACCTTTTTTAAATATTACATAATCAAATACAAAGTTTATATGTCAAATCATTTAATATAATTAAAATAAAGAATAATATAATTTTGTACTTTAATTCAGATGGTTTGACATTTAATCATTAAAACGATCACAAATTGAATTTTATATATTATTTTTTTAATGAATTTAGTGTGATTAGTTAAATATTTAGGACTAGAACTTTTATGATGACCATTTTTCTTAATTCTATACCAAACATGTTTTAATGTGGTCATCATTTTTTAAGTAAAATGCACTCTTCAATATGTCTCTCATTTCGAATAATTGTAATCATACTTGAAAAAAATCTTTGATACAAATTCTTTACTTATACGTCAGCTACACTTTATATGGTGTGCAATAAAATTATAATTAAAAAATTAAACTTTTGTTTAATCTAATATATGTCTCAAATATATCTCAATAATACATTTAAATTTCTAAATCATATCTTTTTCAAATATTTCAAAGGCAACAATTTACAATTAGGAGGTGTTGTCCTTCTCCCACAGGTTCATCATTTTCACAACTTCATGTTGAACCAATATTCAGACCTTTCATAAGTATAAATTAGCACTTAATTAATCAATGCATGAAATACTTTCCTTAATGTCATAAAACATATTTCTTTAAGCAAAGTTTAGCAGTTTAAGGGTTTAGGGTTACAATGGTAAAAGAAAGGGTTTAGAGTTGTATGTAATTTTACATTTTACCCAAGTTCAACCACTGCAAGTTCTGAAACAGTTTGATGGACCACTTTGAGGCGTCTAGAAGTTCTCATTCGTACAAACACTAGTCACAAAACTATGCCTCTTTATTCAGGTGTGGACACGCTCTTAAGTTTCAAATTTCAAGTTTGTCTCTTCATCTACTCTATTTCTCCAAACTCATCTACTTGCCATAAATTTAGCGGTGAAATTAGAATAATCCACTCAGTGAAAGGTTAAGAAAATGTTCATGAGTAAAAAAGATTCACTAAATTATGGGAGTAAAAAAATAAAAGGAAATGCCAAATGAAGAAGGATAAGATTTATACAGTGTAGGAAATCCAATCCAAAATGGACATCCCATGAAATCCGGTTGAAACTTGTAAAAAGAAAGTTTCAAAACATGAGTCCAATTATTGGTACTATGCAGTAGAAAATTGAAGACCCTATTGCAGCAATGGAAGTTTGATTTGCATTAATGGGAGTGAGCAAGGCCATGGAAGAGAATACATAGATGTATCTATCTAGCTATTCCCTGTCAAAGAATACACCATTTTCTTACACAATATTTGTCTATACCCTTTGGCTTTTGGAATCTGAGCAAATTGATGGACTTTTTAAACAGTTCTTTTGACCAAAGCCCATGACATCCCTTTTTCTTTTACTATGTGTCATATATCAAAGGCTTTGAGTGTTCCTCAGGTCACACTTCCTAACAACAACCCATCATGCTCACACGTGCATTCCCAGAGGCTAGTCTTGTAAATACATGGGTGGTTCCTCCGTGTGAGAACTGGCCCACACTCTAAGGTACCTAGCTGCTAGAGCATATTAATACAACCAGATATGCAGGACATTTTCAACATCTTGTACTTTTTTCCATTCCCAAAAAGTCCAAGGGGAACCGTGGTGAACCAAAATATTGTATTTATGTGAATTATTAAGTACATAATGAATCTTTAATGCAAGTACCAAGATATTCCAAAAGCTTTCCATATCTCAACCGGGTTGAAATTTGAAGCTGCTGTTTAATTATAAGATTGTTCACCCTCTCAAGCAATTATTTAAGTCTTAACTCAAACTTGGCTCTATCTCATTCACTAACAAATAAAGAATATATAAAAAAATGCTGCTATGGTTTGTCTTATCTTAATGCATAATCATAATAATCTAAAACCATGGAAATGCTTGGTGGATAGTGAAGATTAGAAAATAAAGGAAGCATGGTTAGAGATAATCTGTGTCGTTTTAAGAAAGGGATTAGTGGTTATCATGTATCGAAATACCAAACTGCAGCAGCAATAATTTATAGTGTCTTGACATTACATGTGAAAAGGAGAAGCATTAATGAAATGACGGTAGAAAAAGCATGGAAGGAGCAGTTAAAAACCGAAGGTGGTTAAAATTGAAGAGGGTTGGGGAAGTTTGTGTTTAGAGGAGAAAAAAGTATATACAGAAGGAGAAAAGGCAGAGGAAAACAGAGGGAGGGTGAGAGCAGGAGGCATATATCAGAGTGAGGAGTTGGTGTTGCTTTAGCTTTTCTGGGTTTGGGAATCGTTGAAAGACAGTGGAGAAAGCCTGCAAGAGAATCCGAGACCTAAACATGGTAAAGCTTAGGAAGTGATGATCTGCATAGATTCACCTTTGTTTTTCTTCCTTTCTTTTTAACCTCTCTAATAAGTACTGTGCACACACTCACACACCTCTCTGCCACAACACACACACCTCATCAGATAAGCCGTACACTATCACACTCCTTCCAAATTTTCCACTCTCTCTACCTCCCTGCACCTTTATTTCTCACTCAGACAAAATAAAAGGGGTGTGAGAGAGTTGAAAAGCACAAAAGATTGTGACTTTGTCCATTTGAGACAAATGGGCTAAGCGTTAGGTATTTGTTTAGCTCTTATTTGCATGGAACGTGCAAGCCTTGGTTTGCAAACCCTACTGTTTGCTCGTAGCTTCAAACACTACCCTTCATAGGGTCATAGAGTGAGTGAGAGTGAGAGTGTGAGATAGCTTGTTTGTGTCATATATCTGCAAGCATCGGAGTGTTGGTGTTGTGGTGAAGGAGTTTTGTTGTTGTTGATGGAGAGGAAGAGAAAAACCGCTTCCCTTGTGAACAGAACCCATCTCTCTAGTGTCTCCTTCTTTTTCCTGCTCTCAATTTGCACACTGATCTTCAGCAGTAGAATTACCACTGCCTCCACCATTCCATGTTTAGGTATGCAATTCTTCCACACTTATTAATTACTCTGACATTTCCACTATAAATTTTTCACCTCTCTAATTCTATCTATCTAACCTCGTGTCATCATAAATTTATAACATCTTCTTCCAATTCGTCCTTTCTCCACTGCAGATACTAAGTGTCCCATGTTCACCAACGCTCATACAGATTTTCAGGTATAGACTGGTCCTCTACATTCTTTGTCTATACACATACTTTAACTTCTTACTATTTTCCCAAACCTTCTCTTACTGCATGTACCATCTCATTAAGATTACCCCATCATCTAATCAATTAATCTATCAATTAATTAATTAACCTTTTCCCAGGTCTAGTTCCAACACTAGCAAAAGTCATTTTTTTTTTTTTTCAGAATCTTAATCTGATTTGTCTGTAAGAGTAATGCATTTATTATAAGTGACAGTTTTTAATTTGTGTGAAGAAACTAAATGAGAGAGTGTTTGGGGATGGAAAAGGAAAATTGTAGACAAGAACCTGCAATTAATTTAGTGATAATTGAAAGAGGATGTGATTTTTGGGAGAAGAAATTAATTGAGGAGATGGTTGTGGTTGCGGATGTGGGAGAGTGTGATCTGCAACTAACTGGAACAAGGTTTGGAAAGTGACAGTCTCCAAAATTACAGAGAGACACTGCTGGAAAAAACTGATAGTGGCTAACGTGCGCCAAAATAGGTGCAGGGGTGTCGTGGGACCCACTTCAATGTGAGCCGTCAGATGCATGGACTCCACCGTGATTACGAAACACACGTGGTGGTGGTACCATCTGCCTCCCCACTGCTTCCATCGTCGTGGCGCCGGATAAAATCCCCTGCGCTAGACCAATTCACCTCTCATCCATAGCGGCCGTCCGATGAAAATCCAATGGCTCGTAAAAAATGCACGTTTAGATATAAAATAAAACACTGTACGCTGATGAAACGCAGGAAATGTTTTTGCGGCTGTTGCTGGTGAACACTTCTGTTCTGACCCATGTATGATTCAATCATGGTGGGCGCAACACCACCTGCGCACGTTAGAACGAGGCAGGGGAATTAGCTGTCGTGTTTGCTTACTCTTAGCCACATACGTGAGTCTGGGTAACGTGCGCGTACAGTGTACAATGCTATGCTCAGCGCTTTCACCGCAACCACAGTTATATTATGGCCGAATCATGGTCATGATGGTGCATGTCAGCCTCTCTTGTACATATTTTCCTCCCTTCGATGTGGACCCTTATTATCACAACCAAATTATTGTTTCTAATTAAAATGAAAAAATTCTTTCTTTTTAGTGCTCTTTGAATTTCTGGTTAATATTTCTGGAAGATCACAAATTTTTTAATCAGTTTTTACTTATTAATTTGCATTGGTTAATTACTTAATTATGCATGGTGGGCAGGAAAATAAGGGGGAAATTGGAGAAAGCTTGGTGGCAATGGGCTGGCCCAGAAGGCTTCTAGGTGGGCCTGGGTCATCGCCGCCACGGTGCACCTCCAAGTGTGGCAAATGTACACCATGCAAACCGGTTCATGTGCCAGTGCCGCCGGGTACGCCGGTGACCGCCGAGTACTACCCGGAGGCATGGAGATGCAAGTGTGGCAACAAGTTGTACATGCCATGAATATATATATTTTCTGAGTATGATTTTACATAGTTCATTTTATTGACTATAAAAGACTCTATCAGTTCTTAGTTTAATGAGTTACATTAGCTTTAGCTTGTGGTGGATATTGGATATGAAAAGAGAGTACAGAACTTGATTTGATGTGAAATATATAATATCTTCACACTGATTAATTACGGATTAATGCTGTTACATTTAGCTTTATAATTTTCTTTTCTTTTCTTTTCTTTGTTTAATGCATTAATTGAGGGAATCTGTGAAGAGTGGTTCATTCAAGAGGCCCATTTTGCAGTGTCAGTTCCATTTACATTGCAGAATGTGATGTGGTCTGAATCTGAAACAAGTACTTTTGTCTGCTCTTTGGAGTTTCTTCTAGTTTTCACCTTCTTGTACGCATATGTATGATAATTACATTTTAATATTTTTAATTTTTTTAATTTTTAAGTAATAATGACGTTAATGGAGATTTTTGTTGCTTGATCAAGAGATTGAGATTGTAGTCAGCAAAATCTAAAATAGATTGATGTAACAACAAATCACAGAGGTTTCTGAATGGAATATATAAAATCCAAAACATCACGTGCAACCCTTTGTCTGCAGACATGATGCCTGACATGATATCATTAACACAAATTCTGTTATTACCATGATGTGTGTTTCATGGTTTTCAGATGTAATAAGTAAAATTTCATTACATATATTAAGTCATTACAGATATAGTTTTGTCCACATATTATTCACATGAAATTTAAAAATAAAAATTGAAGAAAAACCATGTTGGTATGCGTGAATTATTATTATTATTATTATTATTATTATTATTATTATTATTATTATTATTTTCTTGTGTTGTGTTGTATTTAATAGATGAACAAACTATAGATTTTGTTACCTGAAATTGACAATAAATATTTTAGGTGAAGCAATGAAATCTGGAGAGAAGAGAGCAATGAATGATTCTAAAAGTAAATGAAGTGAAATGCCAAGTTACAAAGCAAAGGACAGGTCAAGATTTGGAAGGTAGGACATGCTCCTCATTATTAAAAACAAAAACTAACATGAAAAAAGAAATAAATTAAAATAACTTCACCTACAACTATAATATTAATATTAAAAGTTAGGAGTATTAGTTAAATTTGATTGATTATCCAAATTCGATAATTCAGGCGAAAATGATTAAATTTATTTTCTCAAGTTTAAGTCTATCTAGCCACTCCGAGTAACATTCTTCTAACATATTTATATATTTTTACTTAAATATTTTACCTCTATTTTCTTTTTTTTTTATTTTTAATATACTATTAAGTACATTTAGCTTGTTCATGTAAACAAGACGATGAGATATCTAAAATAATATTTGTGAGATATACATCTATCACATCTAGTAATTTTTTTATTGATTGAAAGGTATGTTTTGACGGTACCAATTTTATCCACACATTGTAAGCACAAAAATAATTTATTTTAGCGCTACAGTAATTAAAAATATTCATATGTTGAAACTTAATATAAGTATGGTATAGGCAACACCCTTACTTTCTTTTCCTTATTTTTTGTTATTATTTCATACATGTGCATGCATATACTAAACAAATTGATATAATAATGTTAATAACAATAAGTTTCTATTAATAATTAAATTTTAGAAACATAAGATAAAAAATTTAATTGAGTTAAAAAAATATTTAAGACAATAAATTTTGTAAGAGTATAATAAATCTATTTGGTTATATTTTAAAATTATTTTAATATATATAGGTATTGAGGGAGTGAAAAAGAGGAGAGTGAAAAAGAGGAGATTTGAGATGAAAGTGAGTAAAATATATATTTGTGTTTGGATTAAACCAAAAATTATGAGAAATACAGGAAAAGTTTATAAAAGTTTTTTGAGTATTAGGATGAGTATAATTGATAAAATATTGTTTTAATAGATAAAATTTCAAGATTATAAATTTGTTCTTATAATTAAAGTTGATTTAGAATAAAACATAATTAATTTGTTAGGTGTGAATGACGAATTATTATTTTTTAATCATTAAAATTATAAGATTAACAAATGTGTTAAAATAAAAATTAAATTGTTATTATTAATGTTATTATTATTTTATAAATTTATTTTTATTTTTATTATTATTATAGTTATAATTTTATTCATATTAATTTTATTATTATTTTATAATTTTATTATTTTTATTATTATAATTATTATTTATGATTTTATTATTATTATTTTCTAATTTTATGAATTTATTATTATTTTTAGTAATTATTATTATTATTATTATTATTATTAATTATTATGTTATATTATATATTTAATTATATTTATTTTATTATAATATAATTATAAATATTAAAAAAATAATAATAAATTTTATTTATATAAAAAATATAATAAATCTTCATTATATTGCCAAGAAAATATTTTCTTGTTTTTCACTTTTAATTAATTTTTATTTATTTAAATCTATTTTTTTTTATTCCATTTCATCATTTTGCATTGTTTGGTAGATATCAGTATGGGGAAGCAGACATAACTTAGGTTTGAAAACTAATATTTATTACAAATAATGATTTAAAATTGAATGACAGAATAAACTTATTTTGTATTTTTGCAGTTTATTTTTTCCATTTTGAATTTAAAAGTACTTTATGATTTAGAGAATATTTTTATTTTACTTTATCAATTTTATTTTTTTATAATTTAAAGTATTATATTGGTTATTCTTTCAATATATTGACCAAATAACTTATATATCTCACTAAGTACATTTCTCTTTTTTTTTTCTTTTTCTCTAATTCTTAATCTTGTTTAGATAATTCTTTCATTTATCTAATGGATTTTTTTTTTATATCTTATATCCATAAAATATGTAAAAATCTAAGATGTCCTTTGTTCAATAGGTAAAACTAACCTAATTTTTGTATCTCTTTCAACACATCACACACCTCCTCACGTCCATGCTTCTCTTTACCTTAGCCTCCTTATCACTCCAATGTCACTATCACCTCATTGTAAATGCCATTCCATTGTCACCATCATCTTTGCTCCAATGCTGTTCAAAATGGTTGTGTTAGGTTCACTTTGTTTTGTTAACTTGTAAGTTTTTCTTATTGCTCTTACATAAATTGTTTGGATTATAAGATTTGGTTATCAGTGTTTTCATCATGAAATAAAGATTTTGATTTTAGCAATCCATAATATAGTTTTGGATTTGAAAATGCATTTCAAACTGTATAATTCATAATATATATTTCGTGGATAAAAATATATTTTAAATTATACAATCCAAAATTCAGTTTAAATTTAAAAATATATTATATATTATACAATCTAAAATATATTTATTCATGAAAAATAATTATTTATACAGTCTGAAATATATGATCAATGATATATAATTATAATCTATAATAATATATAGTTTAATTTAAATAAATATAACTAAGACAATAGGTGATGTATCTTAAGTCATTCATAAAAAACTTAGAACCTTAACTTTAAGGAAAGATCATGTTTCGTTTTGTTGATGTTGTGATCGTGATCACGTTTTAGGAGACTGTGAGATAATGATTTGTAATGCAATTCAAGATACTTATTCATATTGTATTTGTTTGAACCAATTTATATGGATGTATTGTTTAAGAAGATGGATTCTTGTGGATGAGACATGTTTGGTTGCATTAATTTGAGAGGATGGATTTGAGAAAATTTGCAGGATGAATCCTCTCATGTGAAGAGATTTGAAGGAATGAAATAAAAAATTACAAAACAGTCATTATAAGTCATTATAAGTGAGTTAAAAATTATGAAATATTCTTTTCTACAAGGGTTAATTAGTAATTTCACAAATATATCAATTAAATAAATGAAAAAATTTATAACATCTATCAAATCATTCGCAAACATTCTTTTTAAATCTTATCACCTATCAATTAATCCAAACAACTTTATCATCACATACAATCCACTCAAATTCCTTCAAATTCACTCTTCTAACCAAACAAAACCTAAATGACCTACTCAAAAAATCAAAGAAAATATACAAATAAATGACTTATACCTATTTCAAGTTCTAAAAACAAAAACTTTGATCCTTCATTTGCCAAAAACTTAATGTCCGAAGTAGCAGCAGATCGAGTGAAGAAGATCAAAGAAAAATGGAGCTATGAAAGCTTGATACACGTACAAATCACAAAGGGTAAAACGACAAGTTTAAAATTATAAGATATAGGAAGAAGTCATGGAGGTGAAAAAAACAACTGTCACCTATCTATTCTGGACCATTTTAATTCCTTTCAACCGGGTTGTCACCACTATCCCAGAAGTGAGTCAATTGCTTCCTGCACTCCCTCAATATTTGAACTTATATTCCTATAATTTGAAAATGACTATTTTACCTCTTCATAAAGTGATGTTTCAGAATTTTTTTCCACAACACACTTCTTCAAATTTACGAAATACATTCCAAAGTACGTTTCATAAAATAAAATAAGATTCTGGAATGAAATACAAAAGTGACAGCAGTGGTAGTGGGAGAGATGGTGGGTGCAGCGCAAGTTCAAAGATGGGGGTGCAGGAAATAATCGTCCGTTTACTTCCCTTAAGATCGGGCTTGCGCCCCAAATAGCCCAATTAGTCTGTTATTAGAAAGTGGGAGCGTATCATGGAGTATAGGTTTAATTTGGATTGATGCTTTGGAATTTTCCAAAATATTTAATTAGTGATAAAAATATATAATTAAAAATGGGTTAGAGAATATGTTATTATATTTTTAAAAATAAATAATTTCCGAACAATATTTGTTATCTACTGGCAGCACATCCGTTGGGTTAACAGCTACCTGTCAAATAACTTAAGCAAGACATAATAGAAATAAAATATTATATAATTATGTAAAAATAAATATTTATCCAATAAATTGTATATAATAAAAATATTAATTATGGTTGTAAATCACATTCTCTTATATTGCCTTTAACCTGATTTTTGCACCTAGCAAATTACTTGCTTTATGCAACCACTATATTCAAATAAATAATTACATAGTCAAATGCTCTTTTTTTTAAAAAAAGCTTTTTAATATTTAAATTAGTAAAAGATTAAGAAATTATATATAAAAAATTAAATATGAAAATAATGTCAAAACTTCAATAAAATTGTTATTAACATGACAAAAAATAAATAGTTATATTTTTAGAAATTTATTATCATTCATAAAAACTGAAAAATATGAAGTTAAACACAAACTCTTCGACTCATTTCTCACATGTTTTGTTCCATTTAAAAAAAGTAATAATTCTCTTTTATCCTACTTATAATATTTCTAATCTCGTAAGCCTTTTTTTGTGAAAACTCTTTTTAGAAATATAAAATGAAATATTAATTGTTATGTATTTTTTTTATAATCACTTTTTAAATGTGACTTATTTATCATAAATTTCTATTTTAATAATTATTTTTCCTATTATTTAATTAGATTCTAATAGTTTATTTTTTTAGTGAACAAGAGTAGAAGTAAAAAAAAAAATGTGCTATATACATTGAAATCAATGTAGATCATATTTATTTTAATAAAAAAATGGAAGAAGCCGTACAACGTTTTTGTCGGAACTATTCATGTGGTTGATGCTCCTACCCATTTATATTTGAATTATGTTAATCTTTGATAAGAATACATAAATCAATTACATTTTACTTGATAGATCGATTAATTCATCATATTTTAACTCTTTTTGTTTTTACAACTACAACAAAAAGATTATTTTCTACAATAAAGATTGCCAAAACAAGATTGTTAAATGGAATGGAAGATGAATTTCTTATTGACAATATGTGTTTTTACATGAAAAATGAGATAGTTGAAAATTTTAGTTTTAATTTAATTGTTAATAAGTTTAACAACTTGAAAAATATTATAACAATCCTTTATATGTGAATTTTTTTATAGTTAATTATGTCACTTTTTTGTATTAGTGATTATGATATGATATATATATATATAGACACACATAATTTTTGAGTATATTATTTTGACTTTTTTAGAATTATTGGTCGAGATTCGTCGTTGGTTAAGTTAGTGACGCTTCAGAGACAAGTTATAATTGTTCAAGTCATTGAGAGAATTAGATATTCAAAAGGTACGAAGTTAAGCTAAAGATGTTGAGGCATGACTTGAGCTATACGATATTTGTCACATTAAAACAAGCACACAAACATACACACACATATATTTTATAAATATCTAAAATTCTCAAATAATCATCATACACAATCATTTTATGAAAACGTTTAAAAGCTTATTTGTTTGATAGATAGTCTTATTTGTGAAAAATATATCACAATTCTATTTTCTTCAAGAAGTGAAGGTAGAATATGTAGATGAAAGAAAAATTTATTCATTACACTTATTCACTTCTAACACGAGGTTCTTTCCGTCTACATAAAGTAATTATGAATTTAATAATATGATGGGTGGTTTTATTTGAATTTTGTTTATTAGATGATAGGTACAAATTTCTTAAAAATTTATTATTGGGATGAATCCCTTAATAACTTTTGTTTCAATCTTCTATTCTCAAGCAAAAATTGAAAAGTAACTATTCATATATTCAAATTCATCAAAATATATCAATAAAACTATACTATATATATATATATATATATATATATATATATATATATATATATATATATACACAAAAATTTATTGTCTTAAACATATCTTCTTTACAAAATTTAAAAGTTAATCCATTATCATGATGTAAAATGGATTCCCATGCATTGTAGTTTCTAGAACAGTAAAAGTAATTGTAATAGGCTGAGTAATATGGATGTTTGTGATTCCATGCGGTAAGGTCAATAAAGATGATTATTGTCATATAAAAGTCATTGTAATGTTTTGTACGTCTATATTTCACTATGATCTTGGGAATGTAACATCTATCATAACATAGAATTGTTAATAGAGGTGTCATGTGTGTATATTTAAATTTCCTTTATCATTTTTTAAAAGAAAAATGGTTGAAAAACATAAAAAAGTGAGAATAATTGTTAGATAATCAAATTGTATAACACAAATGATACAATATATATATATATATATATATATATATATATATATATATATATATATATATATATATATATATAATACATTTCATACAACCAGTCAAATTCCCTAATACAAGCATTGATGGTGCAAGTAGTTAAACTTCTTGGTATAAAGTACAAATGATGCAATCAACCATACTAAGATGATATATATACAAATGAAACAATTAGTCAAACTCATTGATATAATTATATACGGTACAATTACTTAGACTCACTGATATAAGTACATATGATATCATCAATTGGGCTTATATGATACAAGTATAGATGATACTAAGATGATACAAGTGCATATAATACCCTAAGTTAGACTCACTAATACAGTGAGACTCACTATAATGAGTACAAATGATTAGTTAGACTTATTATTTGATTCACATGTAATAGTTAAAGTTATGTTTGTAGTGACTAGTAAGGATAAATGATCTTATCAAATGCCACTCATTTTAACCCCCAAAGTCAAACCTTTAGCTATATATGATTTAATTTGTATTTTTCTCAAAATAGAGTCAATCATGAAGTAAAACATACAACCGAACTCTACTACTTGATTCACATGCAACAATTTAAATCATTCATGTAGTGACTAGTCAGGATAAATGAGTTTATCAAATCTCACTCATTTAAATCTCCAAGGTTCAATCTTCAACTACATTTCCTTAATAGATTTTTTGAAGATTGATGTATTGATTCAATATTGTTCTTCTCTCTTATGGTCTCGTCATTTTTCTTGTAATAGTGTGTGTACCCATCTTACAATCATGCTCTTATTTATAATATAATTTATAATTATTACAATTCTCTCATTTTGAATTCTAGTTTTTTGTATTATGGTCATATTTGAATTGAGACTTTAATTGGTTAGTTTGTAAAAGATAAATCTTTTAGATGATTGGTAAAAAGACAATTTAAAAATTATACTCAGAAGGCTTTTAATAGAGTACAAGAAATTAAATTTATCATTGTATTAGATTGGTCATATCATTAACACTAATTTTTGTTCATATCTTAATAAGTGAATCTTCTAATAAAACTCTTTGTCAACTAATCAATTATGACTCTGAATAGTTTTACTATATTTTTAATACTTAGATAAAATAACTTATATGATTTGGACTATTACTCCATGTTTTTTGTCAATTGAATCTCCAGTTATTTAATTTTCTGAAATTGTCAGATAATACCTTTAATCTACTAAATCAAACTCAATACTTTAGAGAAATCCTATAATTTGTTTTTTTTTATTTCAAAATATTAAATAATTCTACTCATAAAATATTAAATACTCTATTGTAAAAATATAATTTTATATTTTTTAGATGCTTAAGACATGAGTTGAGTTAAAAATTATCAATATGTGGAGTCTAGTTAGAGCTAGAAATGCTCAATGTATAAAGCCAAAATAAAAATACTTAAGGCATGAAGCTAAATAAAAATGCTCAATGAAATTGAACTAGATATACTTTTTTTTTAGTATGCAATAATGAATAAAAATAAATGGGAGTAATAAGGTTACTCCAACCTATTTACAAACAAAGTCAAAATAAAGAGAAAAACATGAGCATACCGAATGTAAACGGTATATGTCCTATTCTAAACATAAATCTCCGAAAAAACCACCACAAAAGAACTATCACCCTTGGATAGTGAAAAATGTTTAATAATTACAAGGGAAAACACTGAGGTGAAAACATATACACAAGTATTGTGTATACACCAAAAGGTTCCACAAAACATGTTGTAGCATCCTAGTTCCTTCCGCCACGATTTGTCACTTACAGATAATGATTGTGACAGATAATGATTTTTGTCACACCAAACCCTGCACCACAAAGATGTAGATCCTATACAAGTTCTATGAATGTCACAATAACATAGAGATGCATGTCACAGGATCAATACACCAATCAGAGTAAGAGAATGTAGCATTCTTGTATTTTGCTCTTACTACAGCCCATGATTTAACTTGAATAGCACAAAACAACTCCTGACTATCAAACACCTTATTATTAAAAATAATATCATTCCTAAGTTTCCAAATTGTATTACCCACTGATAAACATTTACTAGAGATCCTACACAGCTGAAATCCTAAAAAATGATTCCTAGGCATACAATGAAGTACAGAGTTCATCCCAAACCAATTATTACACAGGTTCCAAATGTTGTAGACAGACCTACATGTAAAGAATAAGTGGCGAACACTGTCTTCACCTATCTTGCACATCACACATAGGGGGATCACATTAGGAATTCTTAACCTTATTAGCCTGTCTTTAGTTGGAAGCTTATTATGCATCACTCTCCAGCTACACAGTACGGATGATGGTTGACCTTTCGTATTCTATAATAATTTAAATGCATCTTCGCAGCCCCCTACACCCCCTTGTGAAATTGAACTAGATATACTTAAAGTGTGAATTAAAACTAAAGATGCTTGTGACATAAACAAAGAAATATCAAAATGATAGGTAAGTTTGACAAGATATTAGACACAAGTCCAATTTAAAAAAATAATGTGCATGTCCTGAATTTTATTAATTTTTTTGGTTCATATTCTTTTCAAAATAACTTGGATGTAGTTAGAACTACATGTATACAGGAGGTGCGCTTGAAAACAAAATTAAATCACATATTAACCGATATTCATGGCACAAATAAGAAGATTATCTGCTAAAAGTCTTCTTGACTGAAACATATATATTTATTTATTTTAAATTATTCATTAATAAATATATAAATATACTTATTTATTCAAAATTTTAAAATTTATATAAAAGATTTTATGAACTTTTATTCATAATGGTATAACCAAACACATTTTAAATATTTTCATTTTTAAAAAATAAAAAAGATAAACTAAACATGTTTTTTGGATTTTAAAATTAAATTTAGAAAAGGAAAAAATAAAACTATAAACTATTTTCTCAATCCCTTGACATTTTTAAATTAAATTCGATTCAAATCTTCGGTTGTTATTTTTTTTATTAATTAACTTTAATATTACTTGATATTTAATATATATATATATATATATATATATATATATATATATATATATATATATATATAAGTGAAAAAGAGACATTTCGTGGTTATATATATATTTTAAGAAAAATATAATATTAATAATGATAGTAAAAAATGAGTGGTTATATAATAGTCACTTTTAATATTTGGATAATTTATTTATATTTTTAAAATTTAACATATAATTAAGAGTAAAATAAGAATATTAAATATATATACCTTTATATATTATTATATATTTTTAAAAATTTTTAAATATAATTAAGGGTAAAATAGAAATATGAAATGTGTATACTAAAATGGAAAATTTTCATTATATATAAATAAATAATCTATTTGGATAATTTTTTTATTAAATTTTTAAACTATAATTGAGAGTAAAATAAATGTGTATTCTTTTATATATTATTATAGATTTTTAAGTTTAAAATATAATTAAGAATAAAAAAAATATAAAATTTGTATAACACAGTGGAGAATCTCTTTATATCTTTATAGAGTTATATTTTTATAATTTTAAAATGTAATTAAAGATAAAATAGAATAGAAATATGAAATGTGTAGATTGAAAACTGAAATCTCTATTATACATATAAAGAGAGATACCGATAGCCACTAAAAGAAAGAAACCGTTATTATTTTTATTTAAGTTTATATAAATTAAATATTTATTAATTTGTACCAAAAAGTTTAAATAATGCTATGTTTTGAAAGGGGAAAAAAAAAAAGTTTAAGTTGAATATTTAACGTATTGCAGCTTTGTGTAAGACCAAGAGCATCTTTAATATATAATAGTCTCTCAGATGACTATACTTTTTGTAGGGAGCCATTGTCTCATTCTTGCTATAATGGTAGATTTTATTTCAATGTCTCACATTTAATTTTGATTGGTACAGGGATATAAAAAGATATTTTTATTAAGATTTTGAGAGTTCTTGTATAAGAACTCTTGCTCTATGTGATAGATATTGAATTTAATAGAATATCTTGTATCTAAAATCCAAGTAAAGATTTCGTATTAAAGACGTTCTAAATAAGTACTCAAATTAATCCCACTAAATAGAGGGTAGTCCCCTTACCTTAAATAATTAATATTGAAATATAAAAGAGACCCAAAGTAATTTAGATAAATATAGGTTATTGAATAAATTTTAAGAATAGAAGTATTGATATATGATTAAAATGAGCATTTGTTCACTCTCATAAATAGTTTTCTGACAAAATAAACCCCATCATTGATAGATATTAATTTATGTTATAACGGATTACGGAAAGAAATCTGATTAACTATCAGAGGTATTTACCAGATATATTAAATTTATTTTGATACATTAAACTTGTTTGTAATATTATTTAATTAAAAACAAAAACGATTGATTTAAAAGTTAATAGAATAATTAAAATTAATAAAAATTTATGTAAAAATTTAGAATTTTATGGGAAGATAACTGGGATAAGTATCCATGAGTCAATTTTAAGGAAGAAATAAGGTTGTAAAATGTTTTCTTAAACACCAAGGTAGAAAGAATTACGTAAGTAACTTGTAGTAACAAAACACACGTAAAAATAAAAGTAATGATTATACATTTTACCTCATGCATTGCACGTGCTAATTATGTAGGCACATTGTTCCACGTAAAGCCTCTCTTATTAAGTAAAACACGTATTAATCATGATGAATTTTCCTCTCTCTGTGAATAAAAAAATAATTAAACAGAAAAGTCAAACAACAAAGCTTAGTCGATCGATACGCGTAATATAAGCTTTATGGCCATTTTAAAACTGCAATATTTCACTTTTAACTTCAGATGGTGGCTTTGTTCTGCTGGTCAAACCTACATTTTAAATCTCACTATAATCACTATTTAATTAGAATGAAGTGTATTTAGACAAATAAATAATCAACTACATTAAGTTGGATTTGAATAATCTAGAGTAAAGTCGGCAAAAAGTTATAGTATTATATCTGTTCTACATTTTTTAGTAAGATTATACAATTTAAATGTGTGTCAACATAGTTATATATGTTGTAGATCAATTGAGAAGTTTTACTACAGGTTTAAAATGTTAAATAAAAAAATAGTTTACTTGAGTTTTGAATTAAAAAATGTCATTAAAATGAATATAGAGATTAAAATTCATAAAAATAATATGATCTATAATTTTCTTTTCTAAAACTGATAATAATAAGTCACACGTTAAATTATATTAGAATAGTTAATGATCAAAAAGCTCTTGATGTAATTGCCAGTTTAACTTAATTTCTAAAATATACTTTTAAATAACTCGTGTATTTGTATAACAACTTCACCGATTATATATATTTATTAAATTATTAGAAATAATATGAAATTTGTTTGAAAAATATTTATTATTTGAAAGTATAGTAATAATAATATCGATTACATATGTTAAAAAATAGCACTTGTGATTATTAGGATTAGATTAACAACATGTATCTGTATAATTATCAAATGATATATAAAAATATTTATTCTTCAATTTTTTTATAATTTAATGGAATTCGAAATGTATATTAGAACTTAACATCATATTTTTTTAATCATTTTTCAATAATAAGTCACTATATATTAAAACTTATCTTAAGCATTATTTTTCAAAACTTTTAATACTAAAATACATATCCATATGTGAAACAATTTAAGTTTAACTACAAGACGACAAATAAGATAAGGTCTAATAAAATACCCAGTTAGATTATCTGATAGGATTAGTCATCAACAAATTTTAGAGATTTTTTTTTTTTGAAAATTATTTTTAATAATTTTTTATTCAGTTAAGAATAGTTTTAAAAAAATTTGCTTAACATTTTATCTCTTTAGTTTAACCTTCTTATTAACTTGCTCATAAATTTAATTTGCAATTTTTAACAAAAGTTATCAATAATTAAAATAAACCTTATATTACAATATATTGATTAATCATATATGAATTTTAATTATAATATATTTTTCAAAATGATTTAATTTTATATAAATTTTAATAATTTTTTTTAGTAGTCAAATTAAAATACCGTTAACATTTAATTAACAAATTTTTAACTTAAAAATAAAAATAATAAAAACGTTTTACTTTATATTTTTATACATTTTTTCATGTTTACTTTTTTTTTTCTTTTTTCGTAAACAAGTTATGTAAAATATATGGTAAGTGGAGATATTCAATACTAAGTTGTAATAAATAAAATACTCAACGTCAGGATATAACACTTGATTCTTTCTCAAATTAAATTTTGTGCGTAGACAAAATATGTGGTTGGAATTAGATTTTTGTAGAGATTAATCATTAATTAAATCGATAAATATTTTGTACTAATAATATATTTATTAAACAAACTTTCAGTTGTCGGCTGTTTTTCACTTCTTAATTCTTATTTTCTCTTCTTATATTTTTGCCTTTTCTAAGAGAAGGAAAACAATAGTTTACAACTCAGTTTAATAATATAATAATATGTATTATATGAAAATAAAACATTAATATATTAAGTTTTATGTGGCAAAATATCCTTCTTGGAGAAACCATGAACACCCATATATTCCCGTGTATATCGTAATGGTGTTTTGAAAAATCTCACATTTGGAAAGTATATTCTCTTTGAGAATCCTTTAATTCCTATAAGATTATTTTATTTTTGAAAATAAGATATATTATGGTTTTCTGAGAGGCTAAACATTACTTTTCTTTATAAAGATTACAAAATATTATAGTTTCTAAGGAAAGAGTCCAAAAACACTGATAAACTGTTTTCTTTATTATTTGAAGAAATCTCAACTAATTAAGGGTCAACATCAAAGCGCTCCCAACTGTACGCGTGAAAAAATCAACTATTTTTTTGGTAAAACCGGCACCGACGTGGCATTATCTTATTGCAAAGTCAATCTGGTGTCCCAATCACCACCGCCCACGTGTATGGCCACAACTGTTCAAAAAGAAAAGAAAAGGGGAATCACGTTCCCATTCAAGCAACGCATCCACCTAGCGGTCTCCGAAGTCCAACGGTGTTATAAAACCCACCTTCTTTTCATGCGTAATTTCTTTTAACCGATTTACATTCTTAAAAAAACTAATTAAATCTATTGTTTTAAAAACTGCATATTTATTGAATTAATTATTTTTATTATCCCCTACCGATTGTTTATTGATTTAATGTTTGGAAAGAAGATCATTATAATATAATTTATGACTCATCTTGTCATCCAATTTTAATCAGACATTATCTCGTTAACTTTAATATTTATTTTTTAATTAAATTTACTTGAGTAATAAATAGTATTTTATAAAGATATAAGTAATGTATCAGATAATTAATAAAAGATGTTATCCAAATAGATGAAAATTGGTGGGGTATATTTATCTGCAATATATTTTTATTTTAAATTTCGAAATGTTTCAATTTCAATTTTCCTACCGTTGTTTATATTATCTAAATCTCTTTGAAAAAGATATAACAGTGTATTTCGAAGTTACATAACTGAAAAAATTACAGTAAATTATTTTTGTTTATTTTATCTTTCTCTTACTTTTTGAGAACCCATCAAATAATGAGGAAATAAATAGCCTAACCCCTCTCCCCATAGTGAGAGCCGATTCAGTCTGAGTTGAAACAATAATCAGTAGCAGAACAACTCATACACGTAAATTTTCCAACGCAGTTTCAAATCAGTTTCCTTCGTGAACCATCTCAACCGGTGCCAGCAAAACCTTGCTTATAACTCAATCAATTCCTTCCAATTACGTTTCCACCAACCACAACAGCAAAAAGGGATATCAATCCCAAACGCGTTAAGCAACAACTTTTCGGGAAATTTCACAGATCCCGTTTAAATCATTCTACATTAAACCCCCAATTTCCCAAGACCAGAAACGATCGTGCTCTCTCAGAGCACGATCGCCACACTGAAACCAATGCCGGAAACTGAACAGGCGGCGGTGGAAAGCACCGTCCTGTTCGGAAAATACGAGGTGGGAAGGCTCCTAGGATGCGGCGCCTTCGCAAAGGTGTACCACGCGCGTAACAACGAAACGGGGCAGAGCGTGGCAGTGAAAGTCGTGAGCAAGAAGAAACTAGCCTCGACGGGGATGGCCACCAACGTGAAGCGCGAGATTGCCATTATGAGCCGTCTTCACCACCCGAACATCGTGAAACTCCACGAAGTGTTGGCGACCAAGACGAAAATCTACTTCATCTTGGAATTCGCGAAAGGGGGCGAGCTCTTCGGGAGAATCGCGAAAAGTCGATTCAGCGAAGATCTTGCGCGACGGTTCTTCCAGCAGTTGATCTCCGCCGTCGGGTACTGCCACGCGCGCGGCGTTTTCCACCGCGACTTGAAGCCGGAGAATCTGCTGCTGGACGAGCACGGGAGCCTTAAAGTCTCGGACTTTGGACTCGGCGCGGTGAAGGAGCAGATGGGGGTGGATGGGATGCTGCACACGCTATGTGGGACCCCTGCTTACGTGGCACCGGAGATTTTGGCGAAGAGGGGTTACGACGGGGCTAAGGTCGATGTTTGGTCTTGTGGGGTAATTCTCTTTGTTCTCGTGGCTGGGTATCTACCGTTCAATGACCCAAATCTTATGGTGATGTATCGGAAGATTTACAAGGGAGAGTTTCGGTGTCCGAGGTGGTTTTCGACGGAGTTGAGGAGGTTTCTGGCGAGGTTATTGGACACGAATCCCGAGACGAGGATAACCGTGGATGAGATTTTGAAGGATGCGTGGTTCAAAAAGGGGTACAAGGAGGTTACTTTTGGCGATTTGGGGTTGGAGTGGAAGAGTGAAGGTGATGGGGTGAAGGATTTGAACGCGTTTGATATAATTTCTTTCTCCACAGGCTTGAATCTCTCCGGTTTGTTTGATTCGTTGAATGAGGTGGAAGAGGGAGAGAGGTTTTTGCTGAAGGAGTCGCCGGAGAAGGTGGTGGAGAAGGTAGTGGCGGCGGCGGCTACTGTGGAGGGTATTGTGGTACGGAGGAGGAAGGAGTGTGGGGTGGAGTTGGAGGGGTGTAATGGTAATTTCGCCGCTTTGGTAGAGGTTTACCGGTTATCGGCGGAACTGGTTGTGGTTGAGGTGAGAAGGAGGGATGGAAATGGCGGCGTTTTTAGGGATGTGTGGAGGAATAAGCTCAGGCCGTTTCTCTCTGCTGCTAGTAGCAGTACGACGTCGGATCGGGAGGAAACCGGTGCGCAGCCGGTAGCCGGTGAATTATGATTCGGCCTCATTATTATTTTTCAATTAGTAAATTTTAAATAAAATTGAAAAGACATTGGAAGTGGAGAATTGAAAATTGACTTGTAGTTGGGCACAAATAGCTGTGGAACCCATGGTTGATTTAGCGTGCAAATTCACTATGTATATTTATCATGCTTATATGTAAAGTATTACAGTAGTTTGTTTCTTATTTTTCCAAAGTTATCGCTTGAAATTCATGAAAATAATAATTGTTGTTCTAATAAGTTAATTCGTGCTCTGTTTCTTGCATTTGCAGGTTATTACAATTAGTTTCCCAGGATTTCCTTCAACTGCTTGGAGGTTTAAAGGAACATTTGAATGAACTTATAAAAATGCTTACAACTTTTATGCTTTCTTCTTACCCGATTTCAATAAGTTGCTAATCATTACTTAAAACGTCTTTTTAATCGGATACTTTAAAATCATTTTAATAAATAATGCAATGATGTAATTCTAATGAAAAAAAAGCGAGCTTTTAAATAATAGATTTAATAATCTACTTAATTTCTTGTGTTGTGTTACTTTGTTTATAATAGAACATAAATTATGAGATAATGGGGTGATGAAGGGAGGGCCGAAATGGTAGAAAAAAAAGCAGTAACTCCGTGAGATCTTGCTGCACCTGCAGGAAAAAGTAGATAAGGGAAGAAAGATGGTGATAATTAGATTTCAGCAAATTTCTTCAGAAAGGCATTTCTCGTGAGATTTAAAGATGTGGATAGCTCATTCTCTTCGTTACTTTCCTGTACATTTATCACTAACCTTAGGACATTTCTCACTCCTATATTGTTCGGGAGTTGATAGTAAGATATGTCTAAATATATTTTTCTATTAATAATATTTCACTTTCTCTTAATATATTTATTTTAACTCTTTTCTTCACTTTGAAATTTTATAAAAAGAAAAATAACTCAATTATCCTAAATTACAAAAATTTAGATCCAAAATTTCATCACAAATAATAAAGTCGTAGACACGTATTCTACCTTAACTAAATAATAAAAAATATATAAAAAGTCGGGCATCTTAACATGCATGCCTCATACTTCCACAGGAAGAAAATATGAATTATCTACAGTCGTGATAGATACTACAATTTATTGCTTTGTTGCTTTTGTCCACAATTTACACTAAGTATAATAGTCATAGTAATATACCATCAGAATCAAATGAAAGTACGATTCCTGATCTGCATGATCAGGTTCAGTCACACCATGTTGGTCATATATTGTTGCCTTTAATTAATAGCAAATGGACACGCTGCTCTGCATTCTTGCCAGTTCAAGTGGTCCAAAACTGAGTACCCTAACTTTTCAAACATCTCACATCATCTTCAAGTTAGAAAACTTAATACGTGGTTTAGAATTCTTAATATTGTAGGCCAAAACAAGTTTTACCATGACATGTTAAATATTACCTAATACTTTTTTTTTCCTCAAGGTTGAGTTAATGAACTGATGTTTATGTAAAAAACAGTAACCAGTGGATTTCACTATTACGTGTACGTGTGTGATTACATATCACATGCACCACACCGACCTTCTTCACGAGCATGATACAAAACTTTTTATGTATTATCACAAATTTAGTTTCATCCCATTATCTCCATAATTAAGGTATGCAAAAAAAGAAGAGACAACAAGGTATGGTTCAAGAGACAGAGCTATCCAATCATCCAAATTTCTAGCATATCATGTGAGAAAGGTTGCGTAGAATTGAACATTTTCATTAATTGCACCATGTTACTCTTGATCTGAACAAAAAACCTATCCAATTCAAATACTATATTTTATGGATTGTTCCTCTGTTAATGCATGATATGTCAAGTTCATTGTCGTTTTTTGTTAGCTGCACACACAAAATATAGTTGGTGCTGGAATCCATATATATTTCAATCATCAGTTTTGACACCAAATATTAGTTTGCTTGTTGGAGATTTTATCTTTGGATTATAGGATAGTTTGGAGGTGAATGACTTAAGGTAAGTACATCCCACGTTGTTTATCATAAAATAAAGTCTCCATCTTATAAGCCAAAAATATCATATTTTAGAAGTATATAAATTATCTCTTATGATATTATATAACTACTTCAAAATAATGAATAGAAAGATAACTGAATACAATAATGTGGTATACCTAACATGGTTGTCAGTGATGGAAAAAAAATTGTCTATTATTATTATTATTGTGCATCACTACCTTTGGTGTGGGTCATGTCATGCATGATAATTGTAGATCACTGTGTTAATCATGCTAATAATTGCGACTAAAGGTTACTGACAAAATTTACTAAAAATAATAGCAAAACAACAATATATTCCCATGGTCCCCACATCATTCAATAGTACTAATGGCATAGCTTATAGTATATAATAATATTGATAGTGATGTCGTATATGTAATTATGAATAAACTCAATTTGATAAAGAAATATATTAATTCATTTTTATGAAAAGGTTAAATTAAAAATATTAAAATTATTAGACAAAATTTAAAAAATAAAAAAAAATTATAAACCCTTTTATAATTAAACCAAACTTAAACAGTTGTGGTTAATTATCTTCCATTTAGTTAATTAGATTTAATGAGAAAAAAAAATCGACCCCATGTTAATTGTGAGAGTGACAGCATGAAACAGGCATTTGACTTGTCGTTGGACACACTATGGTTAGTTTCTGGCCACAAATGATATTAAAATTAAAGAAGTGAATTTTTGGGTGTGATGGATATAGTGTCATTTGCATCTACATATATTTACTTTAGGAATAGTTGAGTGGTCACCCACTGAAGCTATCTGAAGGCAATAGCATTCTTACGATTTGATTTAGGAAAAAAAGAAGTAAAGATAGGACAAATAAAAAATAAATCGAAAAAGAGAAAAATGAAACGAAAATTTAAAATTTATTTTATTCTTATTTAATCATATAAAAAGTGAAAAAAAATGTGAAATAATATAAATATCGCTAACTATGAGTGCGGTGTTGTAATGAATTTTCAAGTAATTTACATTAAAAAATAATCCTTACAGAAAATTTGCTATTTTATATGCTTTTACTGTAATATTTATATATCTGTGAGAAAAAAGACCTCGAATATATTATAGTTATTGAATGCAACATAATTTTACAGTAGTTGTTTTTCTTAGAAGAAATGTCAAGTGGACCAATTTATTGGACCACCACACTTAATTAAGAAAAGGAAAAGAGAGATACTTTTTATGTGCTATTAATTTATTATGTAATTTTTTTCAAATAAAGTTTATACTAACTATAAAATTATTATTAAAAAATAAAAAAAAGAAAAATGTCGAATGGATAAAATTCGTATGTAATTTAAAATTATTTACGAATTATATACAGGTAAAAATTCTTTCGTAATCAGGACATAAATAATTGCATACATACACAAATTATTGCATACATACACAAATTATATCAGTGTACCATAATCAACTTTACAATCACATACTTATTATTATTATTTTTATTACAACTTTTATTTTTATTATTTTTATCAATACTAATAAATATAATATTAATAATACTAAAATAATAATAATATTATTATTATTATTATCAATATTAACAGTAATCATATTAATAATAATATTAATTATAATAATAATAATATTAATAAATATAATATTAAAAGTAATATTAATAATACTAATATTACTACTATTAATAATATTAATATTAAAAATAATAACATTATTAATAATATTAATAATAGTTATAATAATAAAAATTATTATTATTATTATTAATGATATTAATAATAA
>Ga0209489_100417_pt1 | contig 77951 bp, 35 predicted proteins | sample SiratrowhiteBW_FD_187527 | JGI IMG/M metagenome (GOLD analysis project Ga0209489, IMG submission 187527) | Root nodule microbial communities of legume samples collected from California, USA - Siratro white BW (SPAdes) (version 2) | ecosystem: Host-associated > Plants > Roots > Nodule | place...
AAAAAAAAAAAAAACAGAAGAAAAAGATAAAGAAGTGCTTTATAAAAATTTCAAGCAAATTTACAGCAGTGTTTTGCCAATTTCTTTCAGCGGCAGATTAATTTGCAGCTGTTACCTCCTGTAATTATGTTAGAACTTGAATAAAAATTATATAAGTTTTTTGCTTACGTGTCTAATATGTATTATTAATATTATTATTATTATTATTATTATTATTATTATTATTATTATTATTATTAGTTGATGTGTCTGTAAATGCGTTTGTAACATACAAGTATATTGGCCTTTTCCACTGCCTACGAGGTGTTATGTTGTGTTAGACAAATTAATCTTATAAAGTAATTATATATGATTAGTTGATAGGGAGTTTCTTTAGAATTAAAAATAGTTATGCTTATAAAATTAGAAAAAAACTATTCTAACATTTTATTAAACAACGATGGTTACATATATCAATAGAAACTAAGAAATGTTTGCATTGGTGGAAATATTAGTAATGGGGCTGCGGGAAGTTTATATTGGCCTGACAAAAGAGACTTGTGTAATGTTATGTTAATTGTCGAGGTTTTTAATACAATTTACCAATAAGATTAAATGACAAATAATTACTCGATATTTATATGGTATTTAATAGATATACTATTAATGCAGTTATTTTTTGTTAATTAAACAGAGAAAATAGAATGTAATTATAAAGTGATTATTGTAAAACTAATAATTTTATCATATATTCATGTTTAAAAGAATAATATAAAAACTTTTATTCTCAACAGATGTTATTTATTATTTTATGGCTGAAAACGATTTGACGGAAACATAGAATTAACGTGGCGGGCCTTTGGAGTTTCCGTCCCAAAAGCCGGCGAGGCACGTGGTGACGAGTTGGGTAAAAAGAATTATATTTACTGCATTATAAAAAAACAATAAATTTATTATACACAATAATTTGAGATTGAAAAAAAAAAAGTATAACACCAAAAAAAGTAATTTAAGAAAATAATTTTATACTCTATACTACTCAGCAGTGGAGGCTCAAGACTTTAGGAGACCTAAAACGAATAAAAAAATAAAGTTTTTTTTTTAAATTAATAAAATAATTAAAATTATGATATTATTATTTAAAATTTATTTTTCAAGTTTTTTATGATGCAAAAGTATTTATTAAATTATCATAATTAATTTTATTTAAAAAATATTTTTCAATAAATAATAAAGCTAATTTTTTTAATCTTGAGACATTGTTGATCTTAAATACAATTTTATTAGTATAAGTTTTTAAAAAACTCCTTTCAGCCAAAGCAACTGATACTGAAATTGTTAACATTATTCTATATACTATATATGCATTTGGAAAAGAATTTATTCTTTTTATATAATTAAGAATGTCAATTGGTTTATGAATTAGAATTACTATCATGAGTTTAAGAATAAAAATTATTATCCTGAGTTTGAAAATCAAAATCTTTGTTGACTACTTTGTTATTGTCTTCACCTATATTTATATTGTTATCTTCACCTAAATTTATATTAGTATGTTCTCCATTCAAAGAAGATTAACCTGTATTTTCTAATTTTTTTTGTTTATTTTTATAAATTTATTTATAGTCATTTTTTGTGATTCAATAAAAAATTTAACTCTTCTTTTTTTTTTGAAGTTTTGAATAACCTGATTCAAATTTTCTAACTGCCATGTTTATATATTTTTATATAAAATTAAAAATTATAATACTGAATATAACTTATAAGTATATAAAATAAGTCTAAGTTAAAAAGATAAAATCTGGTTGTCAAGATAATAAACTTGATCCTAGAGTCTCAAAAATCTCCTATTATAATATTATCTTTCCATCTTGTCCTTTGGTATGTCTTTAAATATAATTTGTAACTTCTAAATTCTCTTCCTTGAATCTGCACAAATTATTTTAAGATTAATTAAACAATAATGAAAAATAAAAAAAGATTGGTATCAATTGATCAATCTCATATTATTTTTCTTTTCAGTATTCTAAAGGAGCCAAAGTGAATACAAACTCTTCCTCAGTCAATCTATTGCTCAAAGTCTCCAAGTAAAGACACGCACATAAATGCACACAGTATACAATGATGAAATATGAAAGGAAAGAAATTTGAAATTGAATAATATTAGGGAATGAACAAAGAGATAGAGGAAGAAATGAGATAAGTGAAAACAAAAGGAGAGAAGTGGAAGAGTTAGACATGATAGGACATAAAGAGATGATATGGTAGAATATAGGGAAGAAATAAATTAGAAAGTTTTGATATGAAAGATTTCTTGACTTTTAAATTTTTTTAAATATTATTAATTTATTATAAGAAAGTTTCAAGAATATTATTCATTAAATAATATTTATAGTACCAATATAAATTTAAAATCATTAAATAATAATTATAGCACCAATGTAAACTTAAAGTCAGTTAAAATATTTAAATTTTTAATTAAAATTTTGTTAGTATAATTTTTAAATTAAATATTTTTATTTTATAATAATATATGAGTATTAAATTTTTTTTATGCCTTTGAGGCTTAAAGCATATTAAATTTTTTAAGCCTTTGTGGACTTGAGACATAAAGCATATTAAATTTTTTTGAGGCCTTTAAGGCCATGAGGCCTAAAGCGATTGTTTTACCTGCTTGGGCCTTGAGCCACCCTCAGTATCTCACTTTATATTAACTGAGGTTCTCATGTATCGGAGTGTCTATGAATGGTAAAATATAAACCCTATAATCTTAATTAATGGTAAAATAATTTCAATGTTATGATTAAGAACATTTGAAGCTAATCCAAATATAGTAAATAAATGAATGCTTTAAGGTACATGATAATGACTCTTTAATAACTAATAGATACCTTCCAAAAATAAAAACTAAAGACAAAATATTGAGAAAAGATAAAAGTGATAGAATTTAAATCTACTTTTGTAAAAACATACCAAAAAATAACACGATTATTTGAAATAAATATTCCTGCTAAAAAAATTATTTACCAACAATTTGTCATTAGGCATTCTCCTATATCAAGCTGATATATTTTATTAGTCATATTGTTATATAACATATTTTAATTTTATTTATCATTAATGTAAAATTTTCACACAATCAGCCAATTACAAATTATTGAAAATAAAATTTTAGTATAACTGTTAATAAAAGTTAATAATTTTCGACAATTTTGAGTGATGATATAAAAAATTACACTAACATTTAATTTTTCTAAACAATAAATTATACATGTAAGAATTATTCAAATGACAAATTGTTACTAGGAAAAATGGTTTTTTAATTTTATCTACTTATTCTATATTTACTAAATACATCTTTTACTATAATCGGATTAGAGGAATGCTAACAATAGACTCTCTTAACACATCCTTTGTTATTCATTAAAACTTGAAACTATAAAATTATGAAAAAAAAATCATCAAATAAGATGCAGGAGTCATAATTATGCTAATTTCTTGTAAATTTTAACTAATGAAAAATGTTCTGAAAATAAGTTAAACACTGTGTTGTTAATGTTATGAACAACTCTTTGTTGATTTTGATGATGACTTGCTGGTAGTTTATGTTGGTAGTGGAGTTGGTAGTAGTTGAAGAAGTGAGTGGAATTGGAAGTGGTGGCAGTGAAGGGCCTAAATTGGGTCTAAACATTTCTCAATGGATTCATCTTTCTAATCATGGAGTTTCTCATTATCACTATTGACCCCCAAATGAAAACAAGCATTTTTTCATTATGGGGTTGGGGACCAACTCTGGGAACACTGTCTCAACAAAACAGAACCAACATAACACCAAATTTTCAAATTTTAATTTAGCTGAGGAAAAAAGGACAATTATTTGTGTGGCATTTGCAACTCTTAAAATTTTTTTTGATCACTCTATAACCTCTATCACATGCTCTATGCTGAACATTTTTTCTTTATCAGAAATCAGCATCTTTTGCAATTCAATGTAGTTATTAAAAGGGCTGAAATGCAGATTAGAGTTGCTTCCAGATGGTACTGCATAAGAGCTGTTTCTGTTTTATATGAAACAATTCTGTAACTTAAATTGAGAATAAACCGATTCACAAGTTTGTTTTTTAGTTTTAAATTTTAGAAAACTAAAAACCCTTTTAAGGTAGTAAACAAACAAGGAATTTGATTTGACTGAGGAAAATGCTATATCTTGCTTTAAGACAAGTTTTTACTGGAAGCGAAATTGAATAAATAAATGCCACATTATTTGTAATGTTAAACTATTAATGCCACATTATTTACAAATGCTGACAACATATTCTATATTAATAGCTAATACATCAGAAATAAGGTGGAGGAAATAAATGACTGAATAACAAACCATGCAAATTGTATTAACAGCAAATGCAGCAAAATGCATATCCCTTATAATTTCAGAGACACTGCATGCCTGCACTAGGCTAAAATCCACTCCGACAGTACCCTATGGTCACAAAAAATATGTAACATACAAAAGCAAATCAAAGCATGTGAACCAACTCTATATGACAGTTTAATCAGAGGACTCTGACAAACTTGTTGGTTCAGGTGTTTAGGATGCACCTGAATAATTGCATAACTTACACTAGATTTTCACCATAGTCCAATTCAAACTTGATACAAGCCAGAGGTTTAAAAAGGAGATGCTCTGATTACCAACTAACCAAGCATGTTTGAACTCAATCTTTCTTTACAAATCTATGAAATGCCTACTCTTCCATGTGCAAGAAGAGAACTAGTGATCAGTATAGAAACAACAAAAATCATAACATAAGAGCACTGTGACATAACTTATAAGATAGGATATCCATAGCATCTATCTACCCTCAGACTTCACCAATTGTGAGAAGACCCTACTCATAGAAACACCAGAGAGATCATCCAGACTCGTGCCTTCAAATTGTGTAGTGGAAGCACTTGCATCCTGGCTGAAATTGTTGACCTGTGGAGAGAGTTCACCAATCATGTTAGTGCTGTTTTCTTCAGGATCACCTTGAACCACAGCCTCTTGAAGTTGGAGAGCATACTCCAAATTCCACAACACATCTCCCATAGAAGGCCTGTCAACACCATAGTCAGCCAAGCATTTCTCAGCAGTTTCTCCAAACTTCCTCAGAGAATCTGGCCTGATTTTGCCTGCAAGTGTTTGATCTACAATTTGCTCCAACTGCCCTTTCTTCTGCCATTTCATTGCCCATTCTGCCAAGTTTACCATTTCCCTAGGAAGTGTTGGATCTATGACAGGCCTTGCACAAAGAACTTCAAACAGAACCACCCCAAATGAATACACATCTGACTTTTCTGTCAGTTGTTGCCTCCTGAAATACTCTGGATCTAGGTACCCAAAGCTACCCTTCACAGCTGTGCTCACATGTGTCTGGTCAATTTCAGGCCCCGTCTTTGACAGTCCAAAATCAGCTACTTTAGCCATTAGTTTCTCATCAAGTAGGATATTTGCAGACTTCACATCACGGTGAATAACAGCCTTAGCATAGCCAGTGTGAAGATAATGAAGCCCTCTGGCTGATCCAATGCATATCTCAAGCCTCTCCTTCCAGCTCAAGCTAGGCAGACCTGAGCCATATAAATGACTCTTGAGAGTTCCCTTCTCCATATATTCATATATCAAGATCATTTCATTCCTTTCATCACAATAACCAATCAAAGACACCAGATGGCGATGCCGGAACTGAGACAACATTTCAATTTCAGTTCTGAACTCTGCAAGCCCCTGCTGGGACCGTGGATTCCCCCTCTTCACTGCCACTTTTGTGCCATCACTCAACTCTCCTTTATACACTTTCCCAAAACCACCTATCCCAATAACCCAACTCTCATCAAAGTTGTTTGTTGCCTCCTGAACTGCAAGAAAAGGCACGCGGTACTCATAGTTTGAAGCAGCACTCAGTGTTGTGCCATTAGAATATTTACTTCCCATGGTATGGGAAGTAGTTCCATCATTCACGGATAAAGGAACCCATGTCTTTGACTGCCTTTGCCGAGCCAACTTTCTTCTTCTCATGCATAACACAAAGAAAACTCCAGCCAAGACAACCGCACCAACCACCCCAACAACCACACCCACAATCATGCCAATACTCTTAGAACTTGAACCAGGACTAGCCACAGGTCCTGCTCCTGTGATAAAACTGCCCTTAGAATTGTTCATTTTCATGATCTCCAGCCCATTCAAAATAGCATTAGGGGTATCCTTGCTTGAAACAGAAGGACCAATACTTACACGAAGTGTATTGTTGACAGCCACCGGTGTAACCAAACTGATATGATATGGCACTCCCAAAGCATTATTACCTTTTAGACTTAGATCAAGATCAGCAGCAGCTATCTTGGAGTCAACATAAACATTGAAGTAGAGTTCATTGAGCCCTTTACTGACCACATCACAGAAGTGAAATCGAACAAGGTACTGAAATCCAGGACTCACGTCAAACTTCCATGTCACATTGAAGTTACTTCGGGGATCAAAGGTTGAGTTCATCTGCGCGAGGGTACCATAAACAGTAGCGGGAGCGGTGTTTTCTGTTGTTGAACCACCTGGCTCATACTTGACAGCATCAATATTAGAAAAATATGTGGCGAGGTTAGGATCGAGAAGGAAGCTTTGATCTGGAATCCAAGTTCTTTGAAGGGTGTCATTCACAGGGGTCAAAGTTGCACCACCCATGTTAACCCTCCAAACAGTCTCCAGTGCTTGCGTCACCAGATCAGATAAGCCTGACGATGGATCCAAGACGGAAAAATCGTTGACAATGAGGTCGTCGGGGACAGAAACAACTTCAATGGCATTCACAAAGGCAGTGGAATTTGCAGAAGGGGCAAAGGTGATAACAAGCTTGTCTGAGGTCACTTTCACAGAGTACTCCTTCATCACAGGATCTTTCTGCATGTTGGAGTTGCTGAAAAGGACATGGTCTTGTGTGGCAACAGAGAAAGTTGCAGCACTCAGATTGTACTTTTCATAAGTAAATGGAAAGAAATATAGACGGATCCAGTGTCTTCCCTTTTGCTTAATTGGAAAGGTGTACTTTGAGGATCCAGTGAAGATTCTTGCAGTTTGGTAGAGAGGCGAATCATCAAAGGAAGAAGGATTTGATTTCAAAGGGGAAGTGGCAAGAATATCTTCTTGTGTAGAAAGGAGATCCTTTGACAAAGTATCTGCTGTGAAATTGCGCCTTCCAACTGTAGTAGTTGCAGATGCTCCACAATCTATCAGATAATTATCTACTGGAACAAAGGTGGCAGAAAAACATAGAAGGGGGAAGATTGATAAAGCACAGAGAAAAAAACCAAATTTTCTCCAATCAATCATTGTGGCCTTAACACAAATGAATAGAGACCACTGGGGATATTGTTTTTTCCTTCCAATTTTCTCTCCCTGAAGCTAACTGAAGCCTAGGAAGATTATGGCAGAAGCAGGAAAAAACTGCCACCCTTCAACTCATCAACCAGAAAACAATAAAGTCAAACACACAGAAAAAGAGGGATACCAAAAGACAGAAAAAGATGGCACCTTTGCTATTACTCTTACAGTTCCAGCATAAGCAATATGAAGCAAGGTAGAGAGAAGAAGCAAAAACGAAATCTGAATTCTGAAGAGACCCTCTTTGTTGTTTTGGAGAAAGTTTAATACAGCCACTGACACGAGAAGAATAAATCCATTTTTCAGCACGAATCTAGCTCAGCACAAGCTGGAATTTTCCAGATGACAACCTTAACCATTGACACATTCATTCACACAATTTTTTAATATTTCGAAATTAAAAAAAACAAAAAAACAGAGAGCTGGTGAAGGAAAAACACGGTGGAAGCAGAGTCAGACCACAAAACAAAAGGGTTTGTTGCAAGATTTTTCGGTGAAAGCATGTGTTTTGCAAGTACAGATTAAACAAAATGAGATAGGTCAAGTGGTGTGTTTAGGTAAGATGTTCCAGAGCAATAAAAAGGGGAAAAATTACTACTTTTTTAATTATAATTAATAATTATACAAAAATATCAGTAACGCCTTTGATTTGACAAATTTTCTTTTTCTGGCTAAGGTTGTTTAAACTTTAATATCTTATTTTATTATAAAAACTTTATTTTTTTTTTCATCAAAGTAAATTGACGTTTAAATGTGAAATAATAATGGAAGGGAAAGTCGTTGTTAGAGTGTGAAAGTACACATGCAAAAGTGGTGAAAATTTGAATTCAGCGTAATCTTATCGCGTAAAATTGAAGCTTCTCAAACTCCACTAACACCCAAGACTTCAAAATTTGGTCGTGATGAAGTAATCATTTTGAAAATATAATATTTTCATATTAAAAAAAACTCTGCTTCATGTAAATTATGAATATAAGAAAACTATAATTCTAAAACTTTTCATTCCGCTGATTTTAGGGTTTCATAGTTGATTAGTATCATTCCATGATAAAAAAAAAATTCATCTTTCATTACTAAAGTAGCTTCAATGAAGTTGAAAAATTTCCCACTATTAGTTTAAAGTTGAGTTTGTTGATGAGTAGCTCCAGTTAAACTGAAATATGCTTGGTTTATTTTCTTAAAAGATGATTTTATTGTTTTAGAAATGCCGTCCTCAAATATTATTAAAAAAAATTGTGCCACCCAATTGGAAATGTTGAATTAACAAGCTTAGGTGCACATGCTCCCAACAGATAGAGATGTACAATGATTCTGGTGGGTGATTTAAGAACTTGATTAAGTGTTTGTAATACATTATTTTATTTTATTATTATTATTATTATTATTATTTTAATTATAGAACTGATGGAGAGTCATTAAATGTGGAGTGAATTTATATATTTATGTCTTTTAATAAAGTTTAGTAAAAGTATAAAAGCATGGTAAAAGAAGTGTTTGAAAATATTTTCTTACGAGGAGTGTGAATGAGTTTGGTGGAAAAAAGTAATGAAATTTATGTCAAGTTCATCAAAACTTTCATGCTGATTTTTGGACTCATGCTATCTAAAATTATAGTAAAATTTTCATTCTTTAGAAAGGAAATGATAGTTCCCATCATGTAGGTAAGTAGGTCAACTTTTGTCTAGTAATAAAGAATTTGATACATGTTTGGCGGATTGGACTACGTTATTATGTGTTTACTAATTTAAGATTTGTCTAGATTTAATTTTTTTGTATTACTAATCGTTATTATTGAAATAATAGTCGTATAATTATGAAATTATTTTTGTTACTAATTTTGAAAAAATATTGCAATCGATTTTAAGCTGTGAAAATTATATTATGCAAGTGGCAGTTTCAATATACACTAGAATTCGAAGTATAGAAATATACTTTAACCTAAGTAAAATTATTCTATATTTAAATTTCTATAAAAAAAGTATACTCAGAAAAGGTAAATAAATATTGGTTTAAGTATAAAGTTCGATGATTGAAAGTATAATTAACTTGAAAATAAATAATATTATCATTTGGTAGCTTTAGGATGAGTTTGATTTAAAAAAAGTGTGAACCAGCAAAATGAAAACGCGTGGTGAAGTGGATGGACCATTCATTTAGGTTTTTGTTTTATGTGTGGACCCTGGGCCTCTCTGCTTGACACGTGGCATTCATAATGTGTGACATTGTACTTTCTTAGAATATTTTTTCCTACTTTTCCTTATAAAGTATACTAGGCCTATTTAATATTCAAAATAGAAAAAAATACACCATATAATCTACATTAAATACAGATTAATATCTTTTAATTTAGGATAAAATGGTTAATTTAGTTAGTTTTAATTTGTATTGTCATTCACTCACTAAAAATAAAATAGAACCGGTTAACCTGTTCTGTCAGAGTGTAAGCTAACAGACTATTTTATTTTATTTTTTTAAAATTTTGGTATTACATATGTACATATTAATTTAAAGTTTACTTAATTAAGTAAATTATAATTAATTAATATATAGTTGGATAAATTAAAAGTATTATTATCTTACTTTCATTATAATTAATAATTAAAACTTAATTTTATTAACATAAGTCAAAATACAATTATCCTTCAAATAACTCTTGAAAAAAAAAATCTAATCTTTCAAGTTATTTCTTATTTTATTTTTAATTTAAGAAAAACAAGAATCCTTCAAAGAAAAACTTTTAAAAAAACTAATCTCTCAAGTTATTTCTTATTTTAATTATAATTTAAGAAAAACAAGCATTGAAATTAGTCTGTCAAGTTGCTAAAGTTGGTAAAACAAACTAAAACAGACAAACAAATTAAAAATGTCAATCTGTTCGGTGAGACTATTTATGCTCTGTTATGCCTATGATCAAATAATATATTTTAAAAGAAAAATCACATTTGAATTAAAACTTTCTATCACATAGATTATATATAGAAAATTTTATATTAATCTAAATTTATTTTGTATGTCTTTTTATACAAATTAAAGTCAACATAGTATATATTTTTGAAAGTATACTAAAATATACATCATTTGATTCTTTTATTATTGTTGTTTAATTTTAATAAAATTTATAATAAATAATTATTATGATATAAATTATGATTTATAAATTAAATCACTAAAGTTTTCCTATATAACATTTATTTCATGTAATTTAATCACTGAAACATATTTTGATCTCGCTTTGTTTTAGATATACAATTCTCATTATTTTGAGTTAGATTTTAATTTTACTTAAATATTGTTTTCTTTTTTTCTAAAATAAAGTGGAAGCCGGTGATTGGAAAGAGATGTGTCGGAATGCACATTCCGTCTTTTGTGCGCCTAATTAGGGCTACAATACAGATGTTATCCGTAGAAATCATTTTAAAAATAACGTTGAAAAGTTATGAAAGATTTGAGGTACAAAATAATTATATTTATAGACATAGAAATAATCTTGTTTCAGCTATAAAATTATATTTAATTGAAGTATATTAATAAATGTAAGTATTTCATCGGATATTACCTACCATATATAATAAATATAATATATTTATCTAATAATATTAAATTTTTAATTTTTTATAGTGGAGAATATAAAGATATTTATGTTAACAAAATAAAAAACTTTAACTTAAAAAATGCTATCTTGTAATGGGTATATGTATAGAGATATGTAAATTTAAGGAGGAAAAATAGGAGTGTGATCAGATTAACTCGAGTTTAATCTATTTTTTTTATTTAACCCGAGTAAATTTACTTGAGTTTGGTTCATTTAAATTTATTTATTTTTATTTGATAATCTAACTCAAAGTCAATTATAATTAGTCATTGGATTAAATAATTTTAAGAAAATATCAATTTATAATGAAAATATTTTTTTTATAAATGCTTTAAATGTTTTATAAAAAAAATTGTAAGGTAATAATAATATCTGTAACATATGCATAAATAATATTTTATGATAAAATATAGAATTATGTTTTATTATACAAATATTATACTTTATTATTTATGAAGTAGTATTCAATGAGGACCAGGTAAAAATAATAATTAAAAAAATACAAATTCTATGAGTTTCAAAATTTTGAGTAAATAAATTAAAAATTATTTTACTTGGGGTGAAAGTAAAAAATTAAAGGATAAACTGGGTTTGTTAAGGTGGGTTTTCTGAGGGTGAAAAGAAAAGAGAGGTGTATTAGTTATAGCGAGAGAATGAAATTTTAAAATCCTTTCCTATTTCCAATAGTTTTAGCCCTCACTTCTTCTTCTCCTTCTTTCAGTGCACCTTCTTTTCTCCAAACTTTAAGTCTAACTTCTTTTCTTTTATTTTTTAGGAAAAAATTAATTTTGTAACTAAATTGAGAATAAAGACATCAACCTTGAAATTTTGCTTTAAAAGAAGTTTTTTTTTCTTTAACTTTTTCTAATATAAATTATGCATGCAATGTGGTTGATGGTACAAAGAAATGTTTGGAGTTTTTGATTTTATGTTTGGAGTTTAAAGTTTAGAGTTTGATTTGATGTGTTTCGATTATTAGGGTTGACTTTTTTTTAAGTTGAAATTTTCTTAGAGTTTTTTTTATAGAACATGACACATAAAAATGATAAAAAAGGTTACATAAATTTAAAATTCTTAAAGATATCAAACTATAACGAGTTTTGCGTAAATAATTAATAATAAAAAGTTAAAAAAAAAACTATAAACTCTTTAAGGTAACAACATTATAAGAAAACAATTACAAATTCCGCTAATTACATAATTTGGGGTAAATAAATTAAATATTATTTAAAGTTACAGATAAAATCAAGCAGAAAATATAATCTATCTTCAAAGGCTTTTTAGCTGTTGTCGTTTTCAATTTATTGGTTTATTTGCCTCGTAATATGATAAAAAAATGGTGAAAAAAGTTAAATAAAGTGAAAATTATTCAAGCTAACAAAATTATCGAGGAAATAATACAGTTTGTATTATGTTCATAAAACTATTGAGATATAATTGCCTTTTTATCTTCTCATTTAACTAATCCCCATTTAAAATTGTTTTTGCAGATTACTTTGCAAATACAAAATAGGTTACTTGCTATTAAAGCAATAACAAAAATAATTTAGTTTCTGTCCAATTTTGTCCAAAGCATGGGGTTGGTTAATTGGTTGGTTATCCACTAGAAGAAGAACATGACAAAAACAAAAATAAAAAAATAAAAAATAAAAGTTCTCAGTGTAAACAACATATGTTATAAATGCTTCTTCACACACATGGAAACTTCACTACAAAAGTTTGCAGAAACATTCTCGATCTTAGTAATAAATAATCAGCCAATGGCCGACAATAGAAGAAGCACTGTTTAAAGTAAAACTAATAAAATAACTTGCATCTTAAGATAACAATCCACAAGACATCAATTAAAAAAAAAATGTTTGCTAGTGGATCTTTTGTGAATCCACCCAACATTGATCTTCAAAATGCTTTTCATAGTTACATAAGTAGGCCATGCAAATAATTAAAGTGAAAATAGTCACCTGAAAGTTCTCTATTTTACAACAAAATATATAGATTTAATTACGCAAAATATCATACTCAAAAGTTGATTAATCATATATCATTGACTCGTCGTCCCCAAAATAGATATATTTAAAAGTCAGCATTTTATATCACTTTGTCATTTGATAAGAATTTAACTGAATGTTTATAAATAATTTGACATAATAGCTCGATATTACTCTGATAATATATTAGAAAATAAAATTTAATTTATTTTTACAAAATCAACTTATTAAAGTAATTATTATTTTATTTTTAGTGGAAGTAGTATTAATTATTAACATTATTATATTACTTTCGGTAAGTAAGTGGTTAAATATCCAAATCTCAATAAAATAAGGAGAAAAAAATGTAAATAAGGAAGTCGTGTATACTTGAAAAAATCAGACAAAAAGTTCGTTGACCCAAGCAAAAGGAAAAATAATTGGAGCTGGTGTATAGGATCGCATGAAACTAATTATAAATCTTGTGTAGTAACATTACAAGCAGGAACTTTTGCACAAGTTTTCTTTATTAGGAAAAATAATCAAAATTACTTTTTGTACAGGTTAAAATGAAGTTAATTTGTAAAAGTTATCTTATTTAAATTCTCTAAATTTTTGTCTTTAATTTATGTATAAATTAATTTTAATTTCCGAAAATATTTATTCATTTCATTTTATATAATTTTTTTTAAAAGTACTTATGAACAACTGATCCAAACAATATCTATATGTTCTTCATTGGTTCTGTTATTTCCGTTTTTCTTCATTGGTCACCACTTCAGGTTTAGCTTCTCTCTCTCTCCCCTTATGTTCCTTTCATGCGTAGGCTATATTTGATCAAATATTCAGTTTCTGGAGAAAACTCATTGTCACAACCTTTGCAAAAGTTGCTCCATTAAGGTTGAGCTTGGTGCGTGTATTAGGATCTGTCTGTGATTTAGATTGCCATAAAACTCTTGTTATATATTGTTGCTTACACGTGCTTTTCATCTTTCATTTCTTAATGCCTCTAACGTCTCTGTCTCTTTCCATAATATTTTTTTACTTTCTCATATAACTTTTGCGTACCTTACTGTTATTATTATATATACATAAATCATATCCTGAATTAATGTTCCTTGCAGGGTGTGCTTCCAAGCTCATGCCTTTCTGAAAACCTCCCTCAAATCTTACATTTCCATGGCTTTCGCGCTGAGGGTCGTGCTTCTTCCTTCAACCCCAACCCCAGGTAAATTTCATTTTCAACCTTTTTCTTCTGAAAAAGTTCACAATGAATTATGGTTTAAGGGATGCTTCAACGAAACAATAATTGTTTTTTTTTCTTTCTTCTTTTGTATTTTTTTTCAAATCCTGGGGTGTGGGGTTGCTTTGGTTCTTTAGAATCTCTCCCTTTAAACACAATGATAATGCAGTGGGAAAACATATCTAGGTACAATGTTTTTAACCCATTGTTTTTTCTTTTTTTCTTTTTGAACAGACACAGGAAGAACGGAAATATCTAACTTTTATGAAAGATACAAGAGATAAGAAATTAATAAAAATATATATATTTGACAATGATTAGATGATCCTCCCCGATGAGTTGCTGTGGAATGAAAGATGCTAGCTTTGATCTGGGATTTTGGAGGAACGAAAGAAAGAAGGTTTTGTTGATATACTGATAATTAGCATCAAAAGAGTAGAATTTAATAGTTAGGTGAAGAAGCCAATATGGAAAAACCAGCGGTGCAGTCAATAAGCACCCATATTAAAAAAATGACGAAGCAATTGACCGGAAAAAGGGACGATACACCTTTGCATTCTGCAGCAAGAGCAGGGAATTTGGCTGTGCTGAAGGAAGCCATTTTGGGAACTGATGAGGCTGAATTGCGTGAATTATTAGCCAAGCAGAATCAAGATGGAGAAACGCCCCTTTATATTGCTGCTGAATATGGTTACATTGATGTAGTTAGGGAGATGATTCAGTATTATGATCTTGCTGATGCTGGAATTAAAGCTAGAAATGGTTTTGATGCATTCCACATAGCTGCCAAACAAGGGGATTTAGGTAATGTGGTTGGTTAAGTTTTATTTCAGTATCTGCTTGTTTGATTTAAGAGGAAACCTCAGTTCCCTTTGGTTTGTTGTAGATGTAATGAAGGTTCTGATGGAAAGTCATCCTGAGTTGTCAATGACTGTGGATCCATCCAACACAACAGCTTTGCACACAGCTGCAATACAAGGGCACACTGAGATAGTGAAGTTCCTATTGGAAGCAGGAAGTAGTCTTGCCACCATTGCTAGAAGCAATGGGAAAACAGCTCTGCATTCTGCTGCAAGAAATGGACATGTGGTTGTTGTGAAAGCACTTCTTGAGACGGAGCCTGGGGTAGCCACGCGGATCGATAAGAAGGGCCAGACAGCACTTCACATGGCGGCTAAAGGGCAGAAGCATGAGGTGGTGGAGGAGTTGATAAAAGCAGATCCCTCATCAATAAACATGGTTGACACTAAGGGAAACACAGCATTGCATATAGCAACCAGGAAGGGGAGGAGTAAGGTAAAAACTAGGCTATAATTTCAACTAAAATTTTCTATAAGCTTCATTATTCATGATTAGTAGTGATTGAATCACATTGGAAAAAACTTTTACATTGATATTCCTCAAATAAAAATTGTATATGTGAAATTAGAGGGAGAGGGAAACATATGTTATCTTAATAAACTTGTTTGTGCAGATTGTAAAGTTGCTTTTAGAACAGAAGGAAACGATAACAAGTGCAGTGAATAGGTCTGGTGAAACAGCCATAGACACTGCTGAGAAAACGGGGAACAATGATGTGAAAGCCATTCTTATTGAACATGGTGTTCAGAGTGCGAGGGCCATAAAGCCTCCTCAGGGCACCCCGGCTACTACAGCCCGTGAGTTGAAACAAACGGTGAGTGACATAAAGCACGAGGTCCACCACCAGTTGGAACACACACGCCAAACCAGAAAACGCGTTCAGGGCATTGCCAAACGTATTAACAAAATGCATGCGGAAGGACTCAACAATGCAATAAACTCCACAACCGTGGTGGCAGTCCTGATAGCCACTGTGGCCTTTGCGGCCATTTTCACTGTCCCTGGGCAATTCGTTGATGACCCACATGACATTCCTCCAGGGATGTCCCTTGGTGAGGCAAACATAGCCCCAGAACTTCCTTTCATAATTTTCTTTGTGTTTGATTCCGTTGCACTGTTTATCTCTTTGGCGGTGGTGGTGGTGCAAACCTCGGTTGTGGTTATAGAAAGCAAAGCAAAGAAGCAGATGATGGCCGTGATAAACAAGCTAATGTGGCTGGCTTGTGTTCTCATTTCGGTGGCTTTCTTGGCACTGTCATTTGTGGTGGTGGGGAAGGAAGAGAAGTGGCTGGCCATAGGAGTGTCCATTATAGGAACAACCATAATGGCTACGACCTTGGGGACTATGTGCTACTGGGTCGTTAGGCATCGCATTGAGGCTTCAAATTTGAGGAGCACTCGAAAATCTTCATTGCCCAGCAGGTCTAAATCTTTGTCAATGTCGGCCTTTTCAGATTCTGAGCTATTAAACAGTGAGTATTATAAGAAAATGTATGCGATTTAGATAGAACCAACTTACTCTGTCTGTTCCCTATTTAGCTCTTGCTTTCTTTCGCTTTCCGATCTAAAAGCACCGAGCCAAATGGAACTATATCCAGCTAAAATGGAACTTCCAAATGTGCATCTGAAGAAAAAGAAATGGCTAATGTTAATAACGTACTAAATAAATCATAATAGTAAAATTCTCCTTCCTAAAACGAATGAAAATGGGAAGTGACTCTGACTACCGAAACAAAAGCATATAAATTTAATTAATCCGTTCCATATAATAACAGATAATCCAATTCCGACGTGTTTGTCTCTGAAATGGAGCTTTTTTTATAGTTAAAGCACCACTATCGACTGAGTGGCCTAACAAAAATAAACAACCAAATGAAACTATATTCCTTAATTTTGATCGGCGTTTAATATACGAAATTGTTAGCAGCACACATTTTATCTTTTCTTTTTTATTTTCAATGAATTTAATTATTATGTTTGTGTATACGTTAAAAAGCGTGTTACTAACGAATTCAAAATTACTTCTAGTCAAAATCACTTTCCTTCCCCTCGCCTATTTCTCATTAAATTCAATTGGCACAGTATATTTGGGAGCTAAATTTTTAAAGAGAAGGGAAATGAATATGTCAACTTTTCATTTGTAATAAATATTTTCCAGTCCGGTAATTTTAAAAAGATGCTAGATTAACATTTAGTGTTAATCCTTTTATATTATGGTTTGATTCAACCACTTTGTAATTTTATGTATGACTCGCAATAAGATGTAGCCTTTTGATGCCAGTAAAACTCTCAAGTTCTTTCCAAAGAACTACTATTAACAAATATATTAAAAATTAAAAAAAAACAAGAGTCAAACACTTACAAAATGAAACCTGTGAATTACTCATAAGATTCAATATAATTCAACAATACTGTAGACTATTTGAAAGAGTCACAGATTATATTCCCAGTGTTTCTCTTAAAGTGAATAGTTCACTTTAGAATGAAAGGTAAACCATGTTAATCATAAATCGAATGAGTAAGTTTTAACAAAACTACTGCTTTTTACTTTTATCTTAAAAAGTAACTCCCCTTCAAGAGTTGAATGTTCATGTATGCTGTAAAGAACTAATATTAACACCGCATCCAATCTATTTGGGGTGTATTTCTCTGTGCATCGGGCCATCCATATCTGCCACTTTCAGACAGCCAGGTTATCCTAACGTCCATTATTTTAACTGTATTATGGCAGGGGGGAAAAAGGATAACATTTCTCAGTGCATCAAGATTGAAGAGAATGTAAGATCAACGCCAAATTGAAGGATCACTAATGAGGAGAAATGACTTGCGTCCTACAGACTAATTCTACAAGTAAAAACTTTACATTTAAGCTTTTCTTTTTTCCTCCTTAACGTTGAGGCAAAGACGGTCTCTTTTCCACCATTTCATAATGAAGAACAAAATTATCCTGCAAGAAGGCAGTCCATTAGAGGCCTAACGAGACAAAATTATACCGGAAAAAAATAATTTTATATACAACTTTAGGTGGATGCATCTGTCCACTCGTGCAGTATACAAGTACAGAAGCAAACCTTCCGGACTGTTTCAAAGGTAGTTGGATCAAAACAGTGGTAAGATCCTCTCTCGTATGTATTTGTTTTGACAAGCGGCTCCATGTTGGCAACTCTTATAAACCAAAAACGATGCTCTTTATGATAAAACCAACCTCGTTTGTAACTGCAAGCAACAACCCTGCCTCGTTAACAATTATTGCTCATAATATAACGAAACACAGAAAAACAATTTAAATACTCCAGACAAAATAAGTCGAATCACAGATTAATCAGATCGAACAATGATTAGTAATTTCCAAAGAGTCGTCAATGCGGTATAACTTTAAAAACCGCACATACAATTCAATATTGCCAAATTGAAAAAATTGTCGCCAAGAATCCCCTAAATGTAATAATCCTACAGTAATTCAGAACTAAGACTAAATCATCCAAAAACAACACCAAACAAAAAGGGTACAAGAGCAAGAATGCATACAGTTCATTTGCTGCATATAGTTGTGCTTCATCCTTGGGCATGCTGAAATAAAAGAACAATTTTCCTTGATTATAATATCAAGCAAGTCAAATGTGAATGCAAACAAGATCAGATTTCAAAAGCACCTGTAAAATATGTAAAACAATGTTTCCAGCGAAAACTTCAAAAAATAACCTTGCTGCATAACACAAACTCGGCCTCAATAAAGCACAAAATGCTAAGGGCAATGAAATTATAAAGCAAAATAAAGAATATTCACATGTAGGGCAGGCGGCTGTTTAGCATAATAACATTGAAGCACACTAAACTCTGGATCACCCTTGGCCGGTTCATCAGACCATGGAGATCGAAAAGTCTTGTAAAGATTTTCTGATGAATTCAAATTCAACCCAAGCGTTGTGAGATCAATCCCATGAGCAAGATATTTCAGGTCAGGATCACTTATATGGACTACACTAAACAAGCCAAGTGCACCAAATGGATCTGAACTAGATTGCGCACTTTGCATAGACTTCATGCCCTGATCCCTAAAAGACTGGTTTGCAGCTGACATTTGCTGAAGGCGGAACTGGGACTGGTTCTGCTGCTGTTGATACTGCTGAATAAGCTGGTCGTATGAACCCATACCAGTATTTGGAGAATTCAGAGGCCTTAGTCCAATGCCAGGTGGTCCACTGGTCTAAACCAAAAACCATAAGTCACAAGAATGTCAGGAACTTGCTTTGGTGGAAATACTGAATTTCAGTTCAAATGGGCACTTACACTCATTTCAGTGTTTCAGTGAACATTAATAATTAAAAGACTATGATGCATTGCCACACAAAAGCACGTGCCTCATTTTTATAAGTAGAAAATTAACTGACCTGGGAATGATAAGTTGAGTGTGAAGATGGAAACATATCTGTTCCATGCAAATGGAGAAGATCTTGATTGTTCACAGATGAAAAGGAGACACCATTACTATTGACTGAAGGGGTATGCTGCTGTTGCTGCTGTGTACGATGTGATGGATATGATCCCCCCAAACTGAAACCAGAAGATCTCCCCATCTGCTGCAGATTAAAGGCAATCAAGATTGAGACTGGATTTTGATCCATTAATATTATTATAAACACATGGAAATGTATAAGGAGAAGATAACTCCATTTTTTGCAACATAAAACTTACAGAGTAATGCTGAGATTGCATCATTGACACAGTGTTATCATGAAGTTGTTCTTTCTGGTACATATCCATTGCAAAATCGGCATTACCAGCTGTGTACAAATACCATGGTCAAAAACAAATGATGAAGTCAACTGACTAACCTCCACTCAGTTACAGTTCTCAGTTCCATAAACAAAGTTGACCAAAACGAATTAGAATATGACATCACACACAGACAACTACTAAGACGTGATTCCCAACAAGCCATCAGTGCAAACTTAAATCATCAGAATATGTCATCACATACAAAAAACAACAATAAGAACCACTAAATGTATGACTGGTCACACATATATACCAAACACAAAGAAAGGAGCCCTTATTCCTATAAAAATCAATCAGAAGAACATGAGAACAAAACATGGATGCAGACTGCACATTATTAAGAACCTCGTGCAAACCCCTAATGATGCTACACATAAAAAGCAAATGTACATGCAAACATCCAGAAGCACTTCCACTAGAAGCAGCACAAATTTCATTATACATGTATCACAATTCGTTTACCTATACTCTGATAATAAATTTGGACTCAAAGGAGACGAGAAAAGGATGGGTACAAGAAATGAGAATGTTAAAAATGGATATGTGGTCATACAAGAAAGACAGGAAACAAAATGACAGTACAACAATATTATGACATCAATTGAGGGAAAGATGGCAGAAAATTGGTAAAGGTTGTTTGGACAGGTTAAAAGAAGGTCATTGAAAGCATCAATAGAGAAAGTAAATCGTATGGTTTATAGTCATATGAAGAAGGGAAGAAGACATAAAAGGACATTAGAAAAAGTTGTTAAGAGAGATCTCATGGTGAATAATCTCTGAAGATTTGGTCTTTAATCAAGATAGATGGGATTGTGTGATTCATATAGCCAACTTTATCTAGTGAAATAAGGTTTTCGTTCTTGTAATCTCCAAAACAAGAAAATAATATGATTAAGCTGGCTAAATTTCCAACTGAATGCATAAGCTCACACATATTAACCAAACAATGTACATACAACACCTTTGAATCCTGGTAAAGCTGGGAAGTCTTCCTTTTGAATACTAAACTCTTGGTTTTGTTGGACAATGGGACTAACTCCAATACCCTGTTTTCGTAAAGAACCTGAAATTTATAGTTTACATTATTCTTTTTTTGTGGAAGGTGAACAATGTATCAAGCAAAACAACATTTTCCTTCACACACCCAACTGTCCTTGAGTCCCACCAGCAGAACTAGGATGAGTGGTCAGTTGAGGGAAGTCATTGATATCAAAAGGTGAACTGTCACCAGAATTCACATCATTCAGCATCCCCATAGAGTTCAAGTTATTTACTGTTTGAACATGACTTTGTGAAAGTGGACCTCCAGCACTAGGATAGGAATTTCCTAGCATTGAAATTACCTGTGGAGATCCTGAATCAAAAAGTGGTTGTCACCACAAAGTAGCACATTTAATCTACACATCAAATAAACTCAATATTAAAGGGAATTAAAAACCTAATGTTCATCAAACAAATAAACGATTAAATCCAACAATTTATATATTCTAAAAAAAAACAGTTCTTCAATTGGTATCTCTATCTCTAGTACATTTTGCTACTTTAAAGACAGACCAATATATAACATTCAAAACACACGGCAACACATAAAATCTTTATAATTTGACAGAACAAAGGTTATAGTACTGTGACATAAAAGAGAAAACAAATTCAAAATAAGTAGAGCAGTAGACAAGCAATCTATGAAGCACGGACCACTACACAAACACCAGAAACAACGAGACTCTTAACATAACAGAGACTATGAAATGAAGTATGAGTAACATAACAAAAGAACTAAATTGATAATATCCACCTTTCTCTTATAATAATGAGACTTGCAAAAGAACATAAGAGATATTTATATTATGCAGTATTAGAACTTTATCACTTTACAAAAACCCCAAAATAAGAATACGAAGTTGTATCTATTGAGAAAGGTACTTCACCTTCTAATTGTAAGTTATTCTATAATAACAAGGCTCACAAAATGTGAGAGGTATTATTTTTTAATATTTTATATTATATTTTGATTTGACTTCTCTATAAGTCAAAGGTTAATTTTTTAATGATATTAGTGTGAGACTACTCATATTAACGTGTCAACTCAAGTGTCCTAATTGTATCAAGAGGTAGGCTTACGTGTGTCCAAACAGACAAGATAATTGCATTACTTTAACAAATAATAATATACAAAGTTGGCATTACTTTAATATCAAAATTCTAAACCTTCTGAAGCAAATCTCAACTAAACACAATTAGGTATTTCTTAGGAAAAAAGATTTGCACACCAACTCAACGCTCTTGTGACTACCAAAACATACCTTGTGGAAGAACACCACTCATCAATCGATTCTGTCCTTGCACGCCTAAACCACCAGATCCAGCGTTTCCACCTAAATTTATACGAGAACCGAGGCCAGGAACAGACAATCCTCCAGAGCTTATCCTCCCAATGCTCCCCCCACCAACCATGTTTCCCATCGAACTAGTGATTCGAGGACCTGCATTTCCCAAAATTGGGGATACTCCCAATCCTGGAACAGCATTTCGGTTACCAATTGCAGCAGAAGTTGGAAGAATCCCAGGAATAGGACCAGCAACTCCATTTGTGGTACTATTAAATCCAGGATTTCCTATAACACTTATACCTCCTCTACTGTTGACTCCCGAATGTCCATGGGAGCTTCCATGAGATAGCTGCAAATACAATGTATAGACAAATGAAAACATCCATGTTATACAACAGCAGAAAACAAATGACAGACAGAAGAGCTAAATAGGCTCAGAACTTCAGGTACTAATCTCAAGATGTTCAAACACAAATGCATTCACCTGTGACAGAGCAACAGGTAGATTATTTGATGCAAATCTTCCACCTGAAAGGTTTGCTGAAGGTTGTTGAACTCCTCCCCCAGTAGGAACACTATTCAACGTTGAGTTTCTTGATGTAAGTGAACTGGGCATATTGGGTACATTATAGCTACCATGAATGTTGTGCAATCCCTGAATAGAACCTGCAGCAAGAACCTGACAATTATATAACTAAAGGAGAGGAGAAAAAGGATTGGCTCTAGCAAAATTTTCCCACCAGAGTGATGAAAAACTGGGGAGGCTACACCAGACTGACCAGAAAATGACGATGCAAAGGAACGCCCAGCAGCACCATCTGGAAGATTTGAGGCAGATCCGTTCAGAGAAGACTGCAAACAGAACTCCATTAAAATTTACTACAGACACAGATACGTTCCAGAAATGGGAATCAATTTCTTACAAGAAAGAAACAACAATAACAATGATAGTATGAGAACTTGCAAAAAGCTTTGCTCATTCAATGTGTATTCAACATGCATAAGGTATGAAACATTGAACAAGGGACAGAAATTCTACTTTTCTATAGATCCTCATGACAGTCAACTATATGCTAACCATACATTAAGTGGCAATTGCCAGTAAATTGCACGCACAGAATGGTTAGCACTCATTATAAAAAGTACAAGTGTAAATATAATGAGTCCGAGGTTATCAATGGCAGATAGCAGAGTAATACAGAAGGCCAAAATTCCAACATATACAAACACCATTGCGACCTATAACACCATCATAGTGGGCCTGCCTTCACAAGTTGCCTATGACAGAGGGTTGAAAAATGCCAGGCTATTTACAACATCGAATGAGTCTAAGTAGCTGCCAATATATAGCAAGGGCTACATGTTCAGTTTAAGGCAATATAAAGTTGATTTTCAATCAATATATACACACACAGACACTGAGTTTTCCCTATGCTTGGATGCTCTATTCGAAGCAAACAGAAACACATTTAAATAGTATGTTATTTAGAGATTAGGCTTAAATAGCCTTTTACTCCCTATTATATGGGGTGCATCAGGGACTAAAATGAAACAAAAAAATTTATCCGTACTACAGCAGGAAAAAAATATTAAGAGAAACAAAACGAAAACAACCTTATATTTTAGTTGTTTAAAATTAATTATATGTTCTTAGTAAAACATTATCATGTTAAGATTGCCTACTTGGATTCAACAAAAAATTCATATATAAGAAAACTAGGATTTTATATTTTATTAAAGGGTGAGCCCTGGACAGACAATAAATTTGTGCCTTGATGACCGATGGTGATCAATTCGAGTCTAGAAACAGTTTCCATATGCAAGGGGAAGGCAACTTACAATGACCCTTCCTCAAAACTTTAAGGTGGTAATAAGTCATTTGGCATTGGGGTACGTTAGTTTAAGTTTTTATTTTATTAGGATTTATCAAGAATTTTTAATCTTTAGTTCCAAATATTTTTGGGTTCCAAAATGTAGTTTATTCATATTTGATATTTCCTTTTCATCATAAAGCATCTGAAATCCTAGTCAGACTCTAGCTCAGAATGGTGCTACAAGCTTACGGTTGATGTCAAAGGAAGAACCTAGATCTATTGTTCTACATCACCCCAGTTCTGCTCTAACTAAATAAGTTAATATTTGAATCAAAGCTACTTTGATGGTTGGATACATCTCAAACATCCAAATTATGATTTATCAATCTTAGAAAGTGAATTTAGGTCTAATTTAATCTTACAAAACTAGCTTGTAAAATGGAATTTGCACCTAGTTATATTCACTATAATTTAGTCATATTTCTAGTTAATGTAAGATCTTCAACACATTCCCTCATGTCGAAAATTGAATATCTCAAGCACGAAAATAGATATTAGTGAGAAGTTTGATAGTGACCCTGATAGTGGGTGGCACAATAAGCCCAAAAAACCTTGGTAGGACAAATTTTGGTTACATCTTAAAAAGTGAATTTAGGCCGAAACTCAACATACAAAATTAGCTTACAAGATGAGATTTTCACCTACTTATATACTATAATTTGACCATATTTCTAATTGATGTGAGATCTCTGACAATAAAAAATATTCGATAAATTGTAATGACAAAAAATTCTAATATACACACCAATGTGAAGCACAATAATCCTAAAACCCCACATTGTTGTTTAACAGCATATTTTAGCCTAGAAGTCACTCTGTAATTGCCTAAACAAGTCAAATCATACAACACAAGATATCTTGTACCAAAGATCAAGGATCAGAAATGACAACAACATTAAAATTGATGTAATGAAAATATGCAAGCAAGAACTTCAAACTAAAAGTTGATGTCTGGGGAAAAAATACACACAGTCCATCATATCAGCCACGTATTCAACGAAGATGAATCAAAATTCTCAATTATAACAACTTGGAAATCTATGACAATGCAAACTGGGTAAAGAGTGAGATGGACTATCGAACATAGCCTCTTGCTTTTGCAGGACATAAGTAATTACATTAAGTAAGCTCGACATTGCATAAATTTCAGAACGTCAAGCCAAAAGTCATCACTGTTCTGAAAAACACCCGCCCCTTTTTTACTCAGCAACAGATGTGTGAACAATATAAAGTTCCTCTCCTAAACCAATCAACAACCTGAGTAGAACAAAACGCCAATAAAACAACATCAGATGCCATATGATTCAGTTGAAAGGACGAATACAATATAACAAAGTAAGCACAACAGTTCACACAGTGAATTTCATTGTCACATTAAGCCTTAACTCTTAGGACATCATATGTTTATCCCCTTTCAGCAGTCTAAGGATGAGCAGACTCCAGAAGCAAAACATTAAACCAACCTGAGAACGTCGAATTCATAGCACAGACAATAAAATTGCAAAGAAGAAAATGTAGTTCAAACAGGTTGCGCACAAATGACGAAAGACATCACGATAAATTAAGAGCGATTAAACACAGCGTCAATCAATACCAAATTCAACAGAATTTCATGTACCGCTCCCTAGTAATCAACCACAAATGAAATCATTTCCACATAAATTGATCAACAGTCGAATTTCACAGTCCTCATTCCGTTCAGAATTTGAAGTGAAAAATAATAAACCACACTAAAAAAGTGCGGAACCACGGAATCAAGTGCCTCTAAGAAACCTAACAAGATTCGTCAGTGACGACGACGTTAAGCTGTGACGGTGAAGGAGGATCGTACGAAGGAAACGATTAAGTGGATCGAAGTTTGGAATTAAGAAGCGCGAAGAGAATAAAAGGAGGAGAGAGTACCTGAAGAAGAAAAATGAGCTATAAAATTGAGTCAAGAAACGAGTTCGGGTGCCCTAAATCGGAACAATAAAGCGATGCAGAGAGAGAGAGAGTTGCTAGTAGAATACAAAAGCTTCCCTCTAATCTAACTAGTTGTTGGCTCGGGTTGGGTTGAGAGACGATAAAGCGTAATGGAGAGTATCGAGAATTGTTTCACTATCTTACTCTTCTCAACGTGATGTACCTGTGTATGCATCTAAAAATCATAAATAATATAACAAATTTGCTATTTTTTAAATAATTATATTAAAATTTATAATTTGATCAACTGTTAGAGTAAAAAATTAATAATATATAGAAATTAGACTCGTTTTATAAACGTATTTGGTATATTTATACAAGTATACTATTCCTGTATCAGATTCGAGATCTCGTTTTAGATAGAAGTATAAAAAGTCTTCTAATTTCACCATCGCATAAGTGTTTTTTTTAAAAAAAAAAAAAAAAAAAAAAAACTCTTTGTGTATATTACCTTTATTCCGACATATGGGAAGAACTATTTTAAGTAATTTATTTGTCTTTTTATGATAATTCTTTCAAATATTTGACTTTGATTTTTTATATCTTCTACTTAATAAATAATAAATATTTTAAATGAATAAGATAAAATTTTCCTCTTATAAAGATTGAAATAGATGACAAACAACTAATAATAAGATAAATTGAATAACTAATATTCTTTTTTTTTTTTGTAAGGATTGTATTTTATGTAATAAATATGAATATGAAATAACTTACAAGTAATAATTAAGTTTAATTGACACTTACTTTTAATTTATTTAATGACGTGGTAGTTTTGCTTTTTTTTTTATCCACAACATAATGACGTGGTACATGTGGTGTATAAATTTATATGAGTGGTGTGATGAGTAAAAAAGAAGATGGATTGAGTTATGGGTTATGTGGATAAAAAGTACTGGAGAAAATCCAAAGTACAATTGAGAATCTTTTTTAAAAAAAAAAAAAAAAAAAAAAAAAACTCTTCTTATTATTCATTCTTTAACTTCAAACACTACTTCCTCTCCTCTTTCACTCAACTTATGTGTGACAATTTGATTTTGTTCGAAGTTAAAGTTTTTGTATCTACAAAGTCATGGATTGACTTAGATTTTGTTTAATGGTTTGTTTTAGAGAAGTTTTTGTTTTTGAAATTGATGAACCAGAATTACAATTTTAGTTTTTTATTGAGCTTTGAGAACTGGAACAATATGTTGATTTTTTGGATTATTTCATGTGAATTGATGTGCCAAGACTTAAAATTGTTATAATTGTTTTAAATATACATTGGTTTCAATATTTAGAAACTTAGGCATTCATGATACAATTGTCACAGTTTCGATGATAAGTTATAACTTTGCTAGTATTAAATTTGTGAATTGAGAGATGATGAACATTCAATTTCACTTGGTGATGGAATTGAATTAAATTATTAACTTCAATCATTCAATTAATATCATATGACACATTTGAGTTGAAAAAGGTGTTTGACATTTTTTTTTGTTTTAAACTTGTCACACTTTATTAAAATTGGTAAATTGTTCAAGTAATAAGAGAGTCAAATGTAGTATTTGTTTATTAAAGAATATCTTCAAGTGAGTACACCATCGACATTCCTCTCTATTTTAAACGCAAATTAGTTTGTTTAGATCATTTTTAAATGATAATGATTTAATTATATTATAATGTGGAAATTATTGTATGATTTTATTTTAATAATTTAATAATTATATAATAATAAATAGTTGATGACTTTTGTGTTTGAAAAATATTTGAGATCAGATATATGATATGACCGTGTGAAAGATAATTATGTGAGATTTTGATTAATAATTTTGAGGAAGTCAAAATAATATATTAAATATATACTATTATTGTTATTAATGTAAAAAAAAATGTATAGTATGATATAACCATAATTATAAAAATAACAATTATTTAAAGGATAGGGAAATTTGTGATAAACAAAATTATAACTAAAAACTAGTTATAAAAAACATATAGTATTTAAGATTTCCTTTTATGTTCTTAAATGCAAAAATATTATAAAAAATTTAAAATACTTAAATTAGTTATAATGTAAAAACTTGAAAAAAAAATATAAATATTAAAAATTTTATATTTTAAATATTTTCTGAAAATGTAAAAAAAAAAATCTTGTTGTCCAATATCTTGTCAAAACTCATTTATCATACTATATTATGAAATTAATATTTCACGGGGTTAGAAAGAATTATTTTTTTCTTCAAACGAAACACAACAGGTAAGAAATGAGTAAAAATGATGAATTTGTGTTTTGCTTCATTTCTTTTAGAGATGGATCGTAGCAAGTGAGAAATTAGTAGATTGAATGATTTGTATTTTACTATTAAAAATATAATGAACTGAACAGGTAAGGAGAGAGAATGTAAAAAGGTATTTTAGTGTTATGCTGTTATACATTTCATTAGTCGTTTTTATTCTTTATTATATTTAATTTATGTTTTAATATTTATTAAAATTAAATTATGTGTATTATAAAAAAAATAGAAAATTCTCTTAATTTAATTTATATGGTATAAATACATAAAATTCTAAAAAAAATAGAAGGATTACTACATTTCCCTACCATTGTAATTCTCTATTAACGTTAAAGAGATATTCAAAATCCATTCCTAATTTAACTCATATAAATGAAAATATTAGATGATGAAAAATTGATAAAGATTCGTGTATGACACTTTGTAAAATGCCTAGGAAGAATTTATGCATGATTAGCATGAATTTTAAGTTGAATTAGACGATGACTTAAGTGTTAATCTCATAAATCTACTCAACATGTTTTTAGAAGAGTCTGCGAAATCTTGATTTTTGTGTAAATATAATTGTAATATTTTTGTGAAAGTAACATGAATGTGGGACATACCATACTCAAATTTTCCTATTCAAAATTCTATTCGTAAATTTTGTGAAGCTAAGTCTTCACACGTCAATTAACATGCAAAATTCTAAAACTCAACACAATAGTCAAATTATTAAATTTATCTATCGTATTCCAACTCATTATATATTGTTTCCACACTATAATAAAGAATGCAAATTTTCACACCAAAACACTGTACTTAAGACTTACCAATTTGAGTCACGAACAAAACAAAATTACACCATTTAAGTCTTTAATTTTTTTTGCATCAATTAAAAATTGCCAAAATTATAAAACAAAACCTTTAACAAGATTCAACTTATTAATTGAATTTCATACAAAGTTTCGTCCCATAATTAAATGGCGTAATCCTCTAGAACATGACATTTGAAATCTAGAATAAAACTAGTTTATTCTATCTTGTGTTTCCTTGTATTTTAGAATGTCTAAAGATTGAAGAAAGAATAAAGAAAATCACTTAAAGAAACTCTTTGTCGTCTCAAATATTATAATTCTAATCAATTATTACATCAAATAAATTCTAGATCATCAAACATATCCCTCAACAAATTCCAAATGTATCTATTGCCAGAGAAAATAAAATTTAAAGAAAGAAGAAAGATGATTGCCGAAGCAAAATTCAAGATGATTATTCTCCAATCTCCTTTTTAACTATTTTATAAGTGACAGGTTCTCAGTAAAAGGAAAAAAAAATCTAAGATTATATATTAGAGAATTTGAAGAAGAGAATGTTTAGTTTATTGTTTTAGTAAGACATAAAAAGTTATTTAATTTTTTATTTATATCACACTCATCCTTTCCTCATTTTAACTTAATCTTTTTTTTTTTCAATACTCAAAAAACTAAATTATTTTATTTGTTACCTATCATTTAAATATTATTCTAGCCTATATACTTAATCAGAAAACAAATTGCATTATTTGCATAAAATTAACACGTATATGTCATATGTACTTCCAGTAAAAAATTAAATACATAAAACCTAAAAATTCAATTGTAAATTACAAATTATTGGATAAATAAATTATTTAATATCATTAATATTGATATATTTCGTTTTTTAGTACAGTAAGAAAAAAAAATAAAACTTTAATACAAAAAAATTAATTCCACTAATTTTATTTCAACTTTATTAATAGGAAGGTAATTCAACATGTATTTAGTCTTATTTATTATCAGGTATGTTTGTTAAAGGAAAAAATAACATTAATATATAATTAATCTTGAAATGAATCTTTTATTTTTTGTTTATTTTTTAAAATTTAAAGTCTTTAACAATTACTTCAAGATTAACTATACATTTATATTATTTTTTAATAAATTGATGTAATAATTATTAAAGATTAAATATGTATTCAATTATATTAATAATTAACAAAAATTAAACAAAGGTGTCGAAATATGTGAATACTATTATCGTAAATTATTTTAGACCCTTCTCTTGTAACATTTTAAAAAAAGCTTACACTTTCCGTGATTCCTAGCCAGCCAAAAAGAAGGGTGTACCTAGCTATTTATCATTTACTAATTTAGATGGGGGCAATGAACACCCATGTGAGTTTGTTGTAAGAAAACTGGTGTCACGCGTCTTCACTCATCTGCATTTGACTCTCTCTCCCTCGCCATAAATGCTACTTTAATGTTTTTTTTTTCTTTTCTGCCCAATTAATTAGTCAGACTTTGTGTCTCAACCTACTTAGTTAGAGTGGTGTTACAAACAAAAATTCAGTATTCTACTCAAATATAAAATATTATATTTTATACACTTAAACAAAAGTATATCATTTTTCTTCCCTATGTTGGAGACTTTAAGTGGAGCATTTAAAATTTCCATTTGTTTTTCAATCATGCTCATAGTTTAACATCCTACCATTTCATGCAACTATACATTATATATATCTGTATCAGTATTTTTGTTATTCTATCAACGGGTGAGTGAGATGTATACAGTTGAAAAATAAATGCACAATATCTTGATTCTGATTATCTCAACAAACACTGGTTTTCTTGCAAATGTCGTTTGTACATTGTTAATATGTTTAGAAATTGACTAAGAAGGAAGCATTCACGTTCGAGATGTATTGTATGTTTGTTTTGAAAAGAAAAAAGAAAAAGAAAAGTCACATCATACCAAAATTCACATGCAATATCCAGAAGTTGCTTCTCGAGTAAATATTTTTAACATGACACGAATTTTTTATTTCACTTATCAGAATTATCCCCTTCAACACAATCTTGGTAATTATCATAATTATCCCATTCAATACAATCTTGGCCAATATATATTCTTAAACACCATAACAAGTTATAAATGTGTGATAGTGAGTATATTATTTAATGATATATTTTTTAAGTTACTCCAATCATGCATATCAGGATTATATCTTATTTTATCTCACCTTCATTGTTTATATTATGAAAGAGTATAGTTGAATGAGTTAAAAGATATATAATTTCAAATTTATATTACTCAAAGTGATTCATTTAAAAATAATAAATAAATACAACTCTTTTTGTGTCTTGATTAATTATAAGAGTGAAATGTTTACATTATATATGTTCCCAATGAAAATATGCAAAACATGATTTAGTGACAATCTCAATTTCCTTTATTTAATATTATATCATTTTTTTAAAAATTTGATGAATGTGGAACTAGCATAAGTGAATTATGGAATATCATGCATTAATGGTGAGGGGGTAACTTATTGATAATTAATTATAATTGTTGTTATAGTTCGTATACTTGTAGTATGACTCTTGTTGTTTTAATCTTTATTGTTAGAGATGTGTCTTTACAAGTTGTACTTTTTTTTTTTAAATCATATGTAAAAGTGATAATTTCTATTATAAAAATAAGTTCTCAACACGAGCCTGTTTTAATCTTTATTGTTAGATGTGTTTCTTTACGTGTTATAGTTTTATTTATAAAAATATGTTATAATTTTATTTATAAAAATATGTACCAAATCTCATATCTGACGAAAGATTCTACATATTAATCCATATTAATTGTACAAAATCTCATATATGTAGAAATTTTCTACGTATTAATCTTTATTGTTTGTCATGTGTTTTTCTTAATTTATTTTTTTTGGATATTACAAATTTTATTTTTTCATATTACTATATGTAGAAAATCCATTCGCCTAATCAAAATTAATCTATTCATTTATCAACTCTAAAATTTAACCAATTATATTTTTTAATTTTAACATTTTTATAAATAACATTTTGTATTTACAAACAAAGCCTACTCGTATTATTGTTCTACATTTAAAATAAACCTACATAATTATTTCTCTAAATTATACATACACTTATCTTTTAAAATTAATATATTTTTTTTTTAACTCAATCAATTCAACCATATATATCACATACATCCCTTTACTTTCTTCTAATTCTTTAAAAAAAATGCTTATTCATATTTCTTTAAAATATATCTATTTCTAAAAACTTATTTATCACACTTTTTACTTCTGTAAATAATTAAATCATACACACCTACAAAATATAATTAATTATTATTTTAAAATAATTTTAATATTTTTTTCAAATAATTATTTTTATAATTTCCCCCAAAAGTTTCTCCTGTATATTATTTAATAAATAAATAAATAAAGCTCAGAATTTAATTTTCTGGGAATCAAATTCTGTTGCCAGACCAGCTTATCCTAGGACCAATTTTAACGTAAATAAAACATGATGCCAGCATCTGCGTAAATATACTGTCTGTGCTCTCTGGAAAAAAAGGGAAGAAGAAAGCATGGTATGTCAGAAAAAGTTTTCGCCGCCGAAATACAGTATGAATCATGAAATTGAAGTACAAAAAAAAATCTGAAAAGAGGATTTAATGTCAAATATAACTTATATACGTGTACTTCTTTATATGTATTTTAGAAACAAAATCATAAGTAATATCTTAAAAGCGATAATCCCTAATACTATTATCTTAATAAATTTAAAATCAAAATATAAATAATATGTTAAAAATATGATAAAAGATAATTAAATATGCTTTATTTATTAATTGATTTATAAGATGTTCAACTTACACTTAATATATATAAAATGGAAACAGGCACGCATGTTAAAATATATCAAATCACTTTCATTATACATTGATAACTCAACTATTTTTTTATTTTACAAGTTTTATTATCCTAGATTTTTTTCGCTATATATTTTATGATAATAAGTTTGGTAATTATACTAAATTATTACTGGCTTAATAAGTTATTGAATAAATTATACTAAATTATTTTGAAATATTTTATAATAACTAATTTTCAATCTAAGTGCTATTGACGATTATTGATTATATTATTGCATGTTTATGTTGTTTACATAAGAAACTTTTATCCTCTTTATAGTAGATTGGTAAATTAATTATATTTAACATCTATTACATGGATCTTACATAATGTTATATACTTTAATTTTAAATGTTATTTTAGTATTGATTTTATACATAATATATTGAGTGACACGACAAGTATAAGATCATCAAAATTCATGTGGATGCACTTTAAAATATTTAATTTGTATTGTTTATTCAATTTTGTATTATCATCAATTGATCTAAGTGTGTTTATTTTTGAGTTGTAGTCTAATAAATAAACTAAAGATTATACGTGGGACTATTATATGATGTATTAGATGACGACCATGGTATAAATTAATATTAATTAAAGTTGGAATCAACTAATACTCTACTATCCATCAATTTACTCATAAGCTAAATAATTACTTATTTGTTAAGTTATGCTAACTTGAAAGCAGTTTTTCAATAAGACACATTTACTAAACTTAAAAACATTAGATTATTTCAGAACGTGGACAAAATATGTTATTGATATATATAAGATAATGTTAGGTAGATGATCAAATAGTATAAGTTTGTACAGTATTCGGATTTTATAGATTATTTTAACTTTATTTGCATTTTTAGTAATTTACAAACTTCAATAACAAATTATGCATTTCTTAGTAATTTACAAACTTCAATGACAAATTATGCATTTTTTAGTAATTTACAAACTTCAATGACAAATTATTTTAGAGTTTATTATGCATCTAAGTATGTTTTAAATATATTTATACTTGTGTATTCATTAATTTTACTTGTGCATTCATTAATTTATTTCCAATGTGAAAATTTGTAAATGTTTTTTTATCTATGAATTTGTTTGGTAATGTTGTTTGCAGGTTTAAGATTAAACCAAAAACAACAAAACTTAAAAAAAATGAACACACCACGAAGGATCTAGTAATGAAAGTCGTCATTTTCTATTTTCAACGACGATTCTAGTTATAACCATAATTAATTTTGTGATCCAAAATTTTTAAAAAATAATTTATTTATCCATTACAACAACAACTTTATACCAACTTCTTATTAGATAGAGTTATGATGATTCCATCATCAATTGTCGTGGTAACTCTATTTAATAACATATTTAACTCGCATCGTAACTTATTTAATAACAATATATTTAATTATTATTGAAAGACATGACTTCTAACTTATAATAACGATTCAAAAGAAAAATCTTTTTTAACCGTTGTTAAAAATTGTGTGTATTTATTTGTTTAAAAAATATTTTAATATTATTTTACTTTTATAACTTCTTTTCATATACGTGGACTCTCGTCTAACATGTTGATAAGGAAGTGTTTGATAAATTTTGTAAGAAATGATAATTGTGAAAATGTAATTCAACCTATAAATGAAATTGTCATTTTATAAAAGAAAATAGCTATTTATGAATGGTAAAAACGAACAATCAAGTTATACCGAAACAGTTCCAGTACATAAGAAAACCATAGAAGTGTTTGTGGGTATAATTTTATTTCATAAATACCAGGGAAAATATAGGTATAAAAAGTGTTTGTGTTTGTACTTTTTAAAATTAAAATATCAATATTAAATATTATAATTTCTTTAAGAATATTTTAATTTGAAAATATTGTGGATATTAAATGCGAAAATCTTGTTATATATTATCTTATTGGGCAGGGGAATTGTAAGTTAGAAACAGTGAAACTGTTTGTTTGGAAAGGATAAGAGGGGCAAACAGTGTACTTAACCCTACCTTTCCGTTTGAAGAATGACAGTAAATTCTGATAAAGTGTTGGAAATTTATGGCACCTTTTCTTGTGGCAGGTTGCTGCTGTAGTAGCTGTCAATCTGTTCCTACAGGGCTCAATCACATGGTTTTTCCATTTCTGAATATTTCGTAACATAAATCCCAAGCCCTACATTCATGAATCACACACTTTCGTCAACTTCTCAACCCTGCACCCCTTTCAAACACTCATTTTCGTCACTATTAATTGGTCACAATCCCACATTCATTCCATTTTCACTCGGCATTAATTACAATTAATTAGTGACCCTTCATCCATATTCCATGGTCATTATGAACGTTATTATAAGCTTAATTATCAATCCAATTTTAACATTAAAGAAATGTGTATTTTTTGTTTAGTTAAAGCAATTAAAGAAGAAAATGACCCAGAAAAAGCAAAAGGTCAAGTTGTTCCTTTTCCTTTTCAATTCATGTTATTTCATATCCTTAGAAGTCCCTATATTGAAATAGCTCGACCTTTCAATGAAATTAAGAATGGCCCAGAAGTTGCAATCCCAAAACCTAGTACCAATCGAGGAACCAATACTTGAAAGCGTTCCTTGGTGATGCTGGGAGAACGTTTCATTGTTTCTTAAAACAACGAGGTGGTCAAAAACACGTTAGAAGCTGGGGTTTCATTGCAAATTCCCAACTTTTCAGGGACAGACAAACTATTCATACAAATCGGAAGCTGCATTTATATTTATATTTATACTGAGAAATAGTATTTTGGTAATTTTTTTTCTTCTTATATATAACCATATTACAACCTTTTAATAATAATATAATATTAGTTTTCAACATATATATTACTATTATTATAAGTTGATATAAAGAATAATTAATACATGCTTTCTTATCTTAACTCATATAATATATAATAAAAACTCGAAGATACAAAATAAACCCTTGTAATGATACTCTCTTAGCACACTTTGAAAAATATTATGGATTTTGGATTTTGTAAGCATGTGTCACTAATAATGTCCAACCGTTTACTACTTCACACTAAATTCAACATATCATATTCATGGTGTTGGGGACCCTTCTTCTGAGATGCACGGAAAAGTTTCCTTCTTTATGTCAGATTACTTTACCATGACAGGGGACATGGAACTGCCTTGTAGAATTCACATTAACTTTTTGTTTCACAATTCAAATTCCCCATTCATATCTCTCACATTCAAATCATTATCACACTCTCACTTGTCATCAATCATATTTCTTATTATGTCTAAGCCATGAGATTAATTACTATATAAAAACTGGACAAAGTATGCTTCACTTCACATCATTATTTGTTTCAATATATATGTTGATTTCTAGTATAATTATTTCATTAACTTTTTGTAGGCCGTTGTGATTAATTCAATGATGACGTTAATGTTTCTTGTTACAAGTTTAATATAGTTAACATCACAATGTCCTTAGTTACCCTATACATGTTGAAGCTATGAAAAGCCTGTGCGGTCTAAAGGAATTAAAAAGTCAGCAAAAGTAACGGATAACGGAAAAAAGTAATAAAGAACCAACTACCTTAACAGAGAACATAACGGAAGACAAACGGATTATGGATCTAGATGAAAATTGATAACGACTTGAACGGAGGATTCAATGTGTGGTGGTGACCTTAAAATAATGACCCGTTAACATATCTGAGTTAAGCTTTAAAATAAATATACAAAGGTAGAATCCATGCACAACCCCACAAAAGTTATTCTGCATTCATCTTCACTTTACGACAGTATTTGAGGAAAAATATATATTTAAGAAAAATAATAAGTACAATATTTTGTCACCAAAAAAAAGTATTATCATATCACATCCTATTAAAACAAATAAAACCAGGGAAAGGAAACCATAATTCAAAGGGCACACCTTATTGGGTAGGGAACACTCGAGGGATTCGTCAATAGTAAGTATAGTTTACAGGAAAAAAATTAATCCAGATGCATGTATGGTGTGTGACATTCATGCCTTTTAGGAAATATTAAACTTTGGATTTTCTTTTTTGTTTTCATTTAAAAAATGCTATAGTATCCACAGAATATAGGAATTTTGATACAGTTTTCTTTTTTGTCATATGGAAGAAAGTTTCTTAATAATAATAACAGTATCAGAACTCTTAAATTTCTGCAGATATTATAGAATTTCTGAACAATACGTAACCTTACTTGAGAAAACTTGGAAGTTTGAAGTTGCTTGCTTCTTGAACATTATTGATCCAACCAAACTTCTCCATGAAAGGGTTGGCCAAGGACTCTGGTGGGTAGCCATCAATGCATTCGTCCCACATATTAGGACGATCCCTCAGATCCTTCATTACCTCCCACAAACAACTGTTGCATTTAAAGCCAGCACCAAAGCTTATCATCAGTACTCTGTCACCCTTTATGAGCCTCTTTTTGGCCTCCATGTACCCCAGCACGTACCACAGGCTACTAGCTGAAGTGTTCCCAAACCGGTGCAGTGTCATCCTTGCTGGCTCAAGGTCATATTCACACAGATCTAAGCTCATTCCAATCCCATCAATCACAGCCTTTCCTCCTGTGTGCAGGCAAAAGTGTTCAATCCCAGTCTTGAAGTTCAAAGGAGATTTGCTAGATTTATTAGATCCCCCACTTGAAGACTTGAGTGAACTAGTTTGCCACAGCTTTTTAATCATGAACACAACCATAAACCTTAGCAACTCCCTAGTTGGCAAAACCTTGGGTGACAACACCCTTAGATTATCAACAAAGGCTCTTGTAGCTGCCTTGGGAAGGTTTTTGGCAAGGTAAAACCCAAGCTTACCTTCCTCATCTTCCTTCTGACTGCAGCAACTATAGGCATCTTCTCTAGCCCCATGATGAGTCCTCACCAAACACTTCAGCTTCATCATGGCCCTGTGCTTCAAGGATCTTTTGTTTGTCAGAAGTATGACACATCCACCACTCCGGAACAAGCAGTTGGCAAGAATCATTGATCTGTCTTTGCCATCATACCAGTTTGGACTGAGAGACTCAGAAGTCACCAAAAGAGCAAACTTGTTCTTCTGGGACTTGAAAACGTTCCTAATGATGTCCAGTGAAATAAGGCTGGCACTGCAACCCATCCCAGTGAGGTTGTAAGCCTTTATGTCCTCCCTCATTTTGTAGTGGTTGATGATTCTTGAAGTCAAGGAAGGAACAATGGAGAACATGGAGACGTTCACCACAAGCACATCGATCTGAGAGGGGGAAATGCCTGACCTTGCAAGGATCTTGGCAATGCTGTCATGAAAAAACTCCTCCATTTCTGTGACACCATCTTTCAGTGTGGGACTTGCCTCACGGCCCTCGATGACGTTGCTTGGGGCGTAAGTTTCCTCACCAATGCCAGAGTTCACAATGGCTTTGAGGAGGAACTTGTACTCATTCAGACCCAAATGCTTGTTCCTCTCTATGATCCTGCCACAGCATTCAGTTCCAAGCTTTCTTTCATCGCTTGGCTTGTACAGTTGGTACTCCAATATGTAACAGTCTTGGTCCCTTCTCTGATCAAACAGTTTCCAGATCAGGAAACACAAGAACAGTGTTGTAGCACCATAAAGTAATATGAGGAACTCCATTGGAGAGAGAGAGAGAGAGAGGAAGTGAAGGTAAGTAAGAGTTAGAAAGAATTTGATGTGTTTGAAATTCAAATAATGGTAGTACTTTATAAGAAGGGTGAGAGTGATGAGAGAATGAGTTGGGCGTGTGAAGGGTAGAGAGTCATTAAGATACAAATGTGAATACTCAATTAGAATAGTAATGGTATTGGTATTAATAGAGTATAGCTAGCTTAATCCCAACAAACTTATCTCTTAGAAGCTTTCGTGTCAACCTTTGTTACTAGAAAGAAAGCAAGCACTGGTCACACTTTGAGCATGTTAGGAGTCTTTTCTGGTGAGTAAGTCTTTATTCCATAATAGGACAGCTTCATCAAAGTTTCAATTTCTTCAAGTGGGCTCTGTATTATATCACAACGCCAGCTAGTCTAGGCTGTAATAAGCAACTTGCAAAATCGCGAAATTCTGTAACAAATTAAATGACACATTACCGGTAGTAGGTTTGCCATATAATTATCCACATGTAAGGAAGAAGGTATATTGATAAATACAGTCACAACAAGAAAATTTGGACTTAGACTAGGTCAAAAATAAATGCAAATGATAAATAGGATATGCTAATTTATGGTTAATAGTCATCTCGTGTTATAAAAGAATTGACTCTTTATAATTGGACGATGTGGTTTTTGAGTGTCATTACCTAATAACGGATGGTACTAGATTTGGTTAAACCCGACTAAGATTGAGGTTATATATTAAACAATAATTAATTAGGAGAACGTAGTTTTAGTTTAACCAACTCAAAAGTTATAAAATATAATTATTTTATTTATTAATAGATAACGTGAATAAAGGTCATACTAAATAAAATATATTTTTAAAATTAATTTGATTTGCTTTGGTAAGATCAATGTTAATCATAATAATTAAAAAAAAATGTTTTATATATAATCTTAATTTTTAATAAAAAAAAGTATAATGGATGAAGGAAATAAGTATGAATGATGAAAACGAGTATGAATGAAAGAAATGAGGAGATAAATGTTAATGAATGAGATAAATCAGACTTTTTTTATAATAGGTATCAACTCTCTATATTTCGTTTTGTTTAACTTGGTTAGGGAGTATTTTTCATATTTTTTTGCTATGAATTTGGCCTAGTCCTCCATAATTATGTATAAAAGAAATGTTTATGAGAGATGTGTGTATGGATAAAAAATATGAGTGTAGATGAAAGTGATGATTGTGGGTGAACAACATGAGTGTGAATGAAGAAAATGAATGTGAATAAAAAAAATAAGGAGAAGAATGTAGGTGAAAAAGATAGATGTGAATGAAAAAATTAGGTTAAAAAAGTTTAATTATATAAAAAATGATAATAGAAAATTATGAATCAAAAGATTTGTCATATTTAAATTTAAATATTTAATTTAAAAATAATCTAAAATTCTATTTTTTTTATTGTGGAGGTGTAAAAAATCATAACATATAAATTAATATCAACTTAGTAAATTCTACTTTAAATAAATATTAAAAATATATTACATTAACATCACTAAACAAACACTTAACCGATACTAACACATATTTTTTTGACAAAATTTAAGAATAAAAATGTATTTAATACCGTTACAGTCGTCTACTTTAATATTTTACTTTTAAAATATATTTAATATTATTAAAATTAAGTCAATTATAATATTTTTTTAACATATTTACAATTATCAGAATTGATTAGTCTGATAATGTTTTTAATATTAAAATATATTTAATATTATTAAAACGGTTGACGGTGGATTCTAATATTTAAAAAATATTTTTATATATCATTAAAATTTAAAATAACTACATATGATATATTATTAGAAATTTATAAACATTTTATATCGTAATTGATTTAGTCTACTTTAACAATATCCCATAGTTGGTATTAAATTTTAAAAACTATTTTCAATTTGTCTTTTTTAGTTAATATGCACTGATCTTACATACATAAAATCATTATACACACATCATGTCTAATATATTGTGTACTCATTAAATTATATACACATCTGCACAGAATGAAATCAATGATTATTATTATTATTATTATTATTATTGTCGTACACTATAAAAACTGTCACGCAGACAGACAAGTAGATCTTAATCATACCATTGAAATAATTGGGTTAAATTTATATTTAACTATAAAGTATATTAAACTTAGAAACTAATTAATGTGGTAGTATATATCGGATACCTATTATTTTCCAAACCTTAACATTGAATCAGTCTATGTAAATATTTATAATATACAGTAAAAAATAATAAACTATTATCTAATTACTTATTATTATTAGATACAATAAAACTGTTAATTTCTATAATAACCACTTTATTTTATAATATTAAGGGGATAAAAGTCAGCTCATTTTAAGGATGCAACTTAACATAACGAAGATCCACAACAACGTATATAAAACTTAAAAACCTTTGTGTCAGTGCAACTGCTGGATCTTACCAGTTAAGTCAAACCTTCATTTTTTTTAAAGGAAGTCAACCTCATTATAAAGTGCAATATTATGATAAAATAAATAATTTAATATGATATTTATATATGATTTGTTGATGAAACCTAGACCTCATGAGCATCACCATCCATTGCTGTTAACTCGTTATCAATAAATATCATAACAAAACCATCCTCTAATACTGATCTTTCATCACTTGACAATTTCAAAAAATGATCAGAAAGTGTTTGCAATGGTTTTTCGCAATAGGATCGACAATTGATAAGCTTAGAGTGCATCTTTTTGCAGTCTAGTGACAAAGAACATGTTCGACTGAAAATGGAAAGGAAAATTAAACAAAAGAAAACAAAAAGAAGAATATCTTGAATTCGATGGTTTTGGAATTACACGTTATCTTCTCAATTTGTCTCATATTCTATATGAGCTTGGGCGAACGCAGATATAGCACCAAGACTTTATTGATTTTCCTTGAGGAGTAAAATATTAATATTATATTACTATCTTTAGATTTGGACACACTTTCTATCGTCTAGTCTAAAAAATGCCTCCTAAATGACAATCGAATCATGCAAATTTTATTCATTTTTATTCAATAAAAACTAAGTAATTTTTTGTAACTCTGCAAAAATCTTCACTCCATTTTCGAACACCTTTTTTATCCTAAAGTTTTTATGTTCACAGCTCGAGTAAGACTTGGTAAACAATTTCCTAACTAACCAAATCAACTCAGCACTTAATACCATAATCGATGCACACCTAATATGTCCTTCACAATTTAATGCATGGATAAGTTTTTATGCAAAAAGTCAACAGAAGGCCTAGCAAGTTGTAAAGAAAATAGATGAAGTTTGAGTAGTTTCCACGGTCTTTCCTGAGCCGAAGAGTTATTACCGAAAGAAGTTTGGATCTAACTTGAAGTCAACGTGTGGATTAGAACGATTACAACTTGTAAAGAAAGGAAATTAAATATTTAAATATTTAAATATTCTTTATAAATACTAGGTTTAATATATAGGTTTTATATGTCTTGATATTTATTACAATTAATTAATATAATCTTTCAATTTTTTTCAATATAGTCAATATTTTTGTTAAAAGGATTCAATGTGATATCTTTTGTTAACGTTGTTATAATGGTTAACGATACAGAGATGTGACACATATGCGATATTTTAAATTTACATGCATATTGTATTTTCTTCGTAATTAATTCCAAAATCAATATCATCACAAATCTTCAACAACTTATTAACTTTTCCTGAACCGAAACAAACCAACCATTTTTTGAATTTCCAGTCAATTTCACCGAACAGCTTATAATCGCAACCTTCCCCAAATCACTCCTACCATCCAAAGCCTAAAACCGAAACCCCTTCGTAAGAATTAAACCCAACAACAAAATAAACCACCTTTAACACTCTCCTTTACGATTTTCACCTCATTAGAAACCCAGAAACCCCACCAACAAACGAACCTTTTACCTATGTCAGTTATCACCTTCACATATTCTTCATCCTCCAACACAACTTCTAGAAAGTTTTGTAACATTTGTCATTTCATCCTCAAATCTCCAATCTTCATCCTCGTCATTAAAGTCCCTTGCGTAAAAAATGTCTTCTTTTAAAATGCCAAGACTCGACTTTAATACCACGAGCGTCACTCATTGTTAAAATACTTGTTTTGTATATCTAAGAGAACTTTCTCAAATGCGCATCAAGCTTCAAGAACATCACGTCCAAATTCATACATCAAAAGCTTCCTGTTGTAGGGCACATCCAAGTAGCACCAACAAGATCGTGGCACTCCATCGCGGTGACTACCACAACCGCCATAACCCCAAAAGTGACGTGGCAACGACTAAATCATTGTGGAGCTCCTCCAACTTGTTACGAAGGAGTTGTCATTTCTAGGTGAAGACATGACTCGAGTGCGAGAGAGAGAGCACGTAAAAGATGAGTTTCACCGCTCGTCGCTAACTTGAAGCTCCAACGAATTCTTCTCCATTACCCATTTTGTTAATCCTCAGTGGTTATTGATAAACTCCATTTCCCGAAGGAATATTATGATGAAATATGTTACAAGGTCAGATTCTAAGTAAACAACTATCTTATGATAATGAACCATAGATAAAGAGAGGAAAGTCCATTGTGACACTATTTTTGTATATCTATGCTTATCCTTATATTGCATTTGATAGAGAACTATTCTAATTGGACTGTAGTATGTGTATCGACAAAAATATCCTTTTAGTGTGAATAAAAAGGATAAAGATGACATAACCTTATATACCACTGCACATCTGTTTTAAATCATCACCTTATTAAAACACGTCGATACTAATATAACAGAAGAAACCACATTGAGTCCTTTTAAGGAAAATTGAGTCCTTTTAAGAAAAATGGGGACTACATTGAGAAAAAAAAATATTGAAGAACCACATTAACTAATTGTAACGAATGTCGAAACAAAAGAAGTATTAAACTAAATATTGTTTTAAAAATTAAAAAATATAAATTAAAGCTAACTTATACATAACACAATTTGTATAACTATTTTTTTAAATATTTTTTAAAAACATTAAGTTGAGCCATTACAAAAATTTTCGAATAATTATTTATTAGTTGGCTAAATATTATCATCGAATAAACGCAGATGTGAATTATTAACAGATTTTACTAGTGGATAGATGTTGTTGTGAATTATCCATGAATTTTATTAAAGAATAATATGGTGTTGTGAATTATCGACAAATTTTACTGACACATAATATAATATTGTGAATACCGATAAATGAATGATGTCGTGAATATCACTACAAAAAAAAGTCAAATTAACTAAGAAAATTACATACGGATGAAAATCCGTATGTAAAATTTATATTACATACGGAATTTTATCTACAGATTTATATTCGTATGTAAAATCAGCATTACATATAGAATTATCTACGGATTCAAATCCCTATATAAAATCAACATTATATACAGATTTTTATATACGGATTTGCATCCAGGATATTACATACGGATTTAATCTGTATGTAAATTCATATACAATATAATTTATATTAAAACTCAACATTACATACGAAATTACATACGGATTTTTTTCCAAGGTATTACATACGAATTTAATCCGTATGTAAATTCATATATAATATAATCCATATTAAAAATCAACACTGTATGAAATTACATACGAATTTCTATCCAGACTTATTACATAAAAATTAAATTCGTATAAAAGTTCATATATAAATATTTATATTATTATTTTTAATATATTATTATTATAATAGTAATATTAATATTATTATTATTAAAATTAATAATATGATTATTAATATTATTGATATTATTATTAATATTTTTATTAATACTATTATTATTATTAATATAATAATATTATTATTATTATTGCTAATATAATAAAATTAATAATATTATTGATATTATTATGTTATTATTTATGTTGATATTATTATTATATTATTAATAGTATTGTTATTATTATTATTATTATTAAAATAAATATTATTAATAACATTATTACTATATATTATTAATATTATTTATATTTAAATAAAATTGTTGTTATTATTAATAATATTATTAACAAAATATTATTGTTGTTATTATTAATTTTATTATTAGTAATATTATCATTATTATTATTATTAATGTTAATATTAATATTATTATTAATTATAGAAATTATAATTACAATAATAATAATAATAATAACAACAATAATTATAATAAGAATGCTAATAATCATATTATTATAATAGTGTTGCTCTGGTTTAGTGGTAAGTTCAGTTCTATTGGTGTATGTGGAATTGTTAATAATAATAATGTTAATAAAACTAACTAAAACAATAATAAAAATAATTCTAAAAAACAAATATACTAAAAGTAAAATTAAAATATAAAGATAGTAATAAAATTGCAAAGAAAAAAAATATAAATAATTTTTTTAAATAATATTCATTATATACAGAATAAATCCATATGTAATATTCTGTCGATAAATTACATACGGAATAAATCGTATATAATTACCCATGAACATATTACATACAGATTTTTATGTAAATCAGTATGTAAAATGATTACATACGGATTTATGGCTATTACATACGGATTTTTTCCGTATGTAATTTTAATTTTTTTTATAATATACTAACAGATAATATGATGTTGTAAATTATCAACGAATTTTATCAACAAATATTTTAATATTATCAATTACAGACAAATTTTACTAATGGATAAATATTATTGTGAATTATCAATAACATTCACCGACCAATAATATGATGTTGTCAATTATCAATGAATTATTAATAAATATTATAATGCTGTCAATTATTGATGCATTGGATAGTATAATAATGTAAATTACCGACACATTTAGTTAACAAATAAATATTGTTGCACAACGAATTTTAATCACATATTACAAATATAATCATAATAACAATTATAATAATAATAAAATTATGACTAATAATAATAATAATTATTATTATTATTATTATAATTTTGATATTAATAATAATAATGATAATAATAATTACCGTAATAATTATTATTATTATGATAATAGTAATAATATTTATTATTATGATTATGATAATAATTATTATTATACGGTAGTGATAATAATAATAATAATTATTATTATTATGATAATATTAACAATAAAAGTAATTATAATAATAGATAAGATAATGATAATAATAATTTGACAATAATTATTATTATGATAATAATAAAAATAATCATGATATTAATTACTATATTATTAATAATATTATTAACATTATTAATAATATTATTAATTATTATTATTATAATAAAAATAATAATAATAATCGTCATAATATGAAAGTATAGTTTATCCGGTAAAATGGTTATAGGTTTATATGTATTTATAGGACATGGCTCTGGGTTTGATTCCTCTTGCAGCAAATCATTGATAATAATTGTAATTCTATCAAATTTTTTGATTTATTGTTGTAGTGAGTATTTTATCCTTCCAAACTTGAAGTTGAACTTTAATTTTGTACATAATAGGTTTAGAAAATCTAACCTTAAGGATCCAATTAAAAGGGACTCTTAAGATAAATTGAAATAAAATTTTACAATATAAAACACTTAAGTCGAATCTTAGATAACACATTAATTATATTTAATTTTTAGTATTTTTCCGTACAAATGAACTTGGGAGTTTTCAAAATGAAATGAATTAAAAACCTAAAACAAATATTGAAAACGTAAAATAGAAATTAAAAATTTCAAACAATATCTAAAGTTTGAGTATGTTCAATTAATCAAATAAATATTATTGAACCAGAAAATAAAAATTAAATCAAAATACCATTTAATATAATTCACATCTAATTATCAAATAAATGTTAAGTTTATTACTAATTTTGATTTTTAAAACCAGGAATGTAATTAATATAACAACATACAAATTCAAAATTAAAAAGAAAAGGAACAAACTCTGAAATATGCAAAACTCAATTCAGATAATATGCTTTTTATTTTATGAATTAATCTTTAAGAATTAGTTATTTACTAATTAACAATATAAAATGCAAATGAGAAAAAAATAGGAAGAGAAAATTCAAAAATAAGAAAAAAATAGAAGAAAAAATAATTTCGAAAACTAAAAAACTAAACAAATAATTTTAGTTTATATCTATGTAAGACGTTGAGATGCAAACATGAGCCTAATCATAAATCCAACTACAAAAGTTAAAGACAATACAAGAAAAATTAAACCTGCATATATTCCTAGACAAAGTTTCATTAAATATGTCTCAAATTTCAAAAATCATAAAAAACAGAACAAGACTCTAAATCTAACAAACCATGTATTCATGTTGAAATCCACAAAATATAGAATTCAATATAAATGAAATCAACTAAAAATAATGTTTTGGAAAAATTTATGACAAAAATAGAAAACAAAAGATAAAAGTCAGATTAACTAAAAATACAAAATTAAAATAATTATGTGCGTCGAACATAATTTATTGCTATTGAAAATAACAACTTATTACTATTGAAAAAAATAAATAAAAAAGTAAAATAAAACGTAATGAAAATGTTTTCAATATACAATAAAAAAAAAACAATAAATATACACATAAAATATGTAGCATTACCTTATACCTCTAAAACATTCAAAGTAACCAATTAATCCTTATTAACCATGATGGAGAGTTTAACATATTTAAGCATAGTGAAAATACGATTACATAAATAATTATTAAACCCAAAACCTTTAAGGATATCAATAAAAAAAATCCTAATCTTAATTCAAAAATATCAATCTTAATTCTTTTAAGGATATATATCAATCTTAATGGCGACATCACCTTGTCTATGATTTTAATCTAACAAATTCAGTGTCTCACGCACAACAACAATACAATCTCTTATATCACAAAACTACTTTGATTATTACAAATGATTTTACCAGATATCTTACTCAACCAATTAGCAAAAACTTTCGTATTAATTTTAAAGTAAAAATTCAACAGGTCTAAAATCAACAATCCTAACATTATCAGAGTTAGGAATAGAGGATATGATGTTAACCAGAAAGAATACAAATATAAGTGAAAAATTGCAATACAACATCATACACTGTCTTACCAAACATTTCCTACAATTAAGGGAGTATGAGGTTCACTACTAAATATACACTAATACAATATCAGGATCAATCAACTTTGAAGAAATTACCACTTTAAAATAAATCAAATCAAAATAATAATGTTAAAAAATAAAGAAATTAATGGAAGATGAGAAAAATCAAAGAGTTATCACTCTCCTTTCCACCAAGACAAACCTAACTAGAACTCTAATAAGACAAACCATAAATGCATAAACCAAATTCTTAGAACAACTTTATCAATAATTCAGTAGAGAAGTCCTTATACGCTTTGGCTTTATCATATACCATAAGATTCTTACAAATAAATTCTTCTAAACATTCGTAAGAAAGTACTTAATCCTCGCATATTAATAATTTCAATAAATCTGTGCCATTCATGTAATGTAAAAATTAATGAAAGTCGTGATATTTAAAGTAGTTAATAGTTTCTCCATTATAACATAATAATGGTTGGGTATATTAAGAATAAAATTTTGTAGTAAGCTATGGAAAATTTTTGAAGCCGAAGAAGAACACCAAACACTTTCGGCCAAATTAATGAGTGCGATAATGCTGTAATTAACCTCTTCGTTTCCGTCGAAGTTTCCATGTCGTTGTTGTCTGCCATTAATGATAATTAACCAAATTAGTTTTATGTATGCATCAATCAACATAAGGTATATATGCTACTATTTTTCTTTCCATTGCTAATAATAGCAATCATAGTGTGGTACATTGCCAAGCATCAACATGGCCTCATAATGAATTATGGTTCTTCGGTGCAGACTTACTAAAAAAAATACGAAATCATGAGTAAAACTATTTAATGTGAGATTCCTAAAATTTTATAATTTTTAATAAATTTTTGTTAATAATAAAAATGTGTTAGAGTTTATTATAATGTTAATCAAGTAGTTAAAATTGAGATTTTATTAATAAAAATCTTAAAATGGTATGATTTTAAATATTATTTGTGATCCAAATTCAAATATGATTGTACTAAGAAAACCGTGGAATCATCCAATTATATAGTATAAATGTGGCATCAGTATCTTTTTAGATTGTTATTTATAATAGATTATTCAATTTGTTAGGTGAATAATTCAGTCTAAATAAAACCTAACTTTAATTAAAAATTAATATAGTTAAAATCAATATTACCTTATTATATGTATTGCCAACCTCAATACTACTTAATTAAAATTAAAATTAATGTAATTGAATTTAACTCTTTTTAAATTTGAAAATTTTTAATTGTGATAAATTCTAAATTCAACTAAAGATTAAAAGTGTTTTCTCCTACATTTCTATTGTACCATTCATTTTCTTGAAAAAAATGAGTTTCAATTAAAACAAAACTTATTTAAAACATTTTTAACATACATTTCTCTTTCTCAATAGAGAATTCAAAAATTATAAATTATCAAAACAACATAGTTTATATAAAAGAAATTTATAAAGAAAGTAAATTTTTTTATCTACGATTCTATGATTTTGTAATTTTATAAATTTTTAGCAATTCTAATCCTAATTTCATTTTTAAGTATTTTTGTGGACATGTTTATTGTATAATACATTATTGTACTGCTATTTTAGTGAGATCATGCAACTTGTGAATACGTAGAATAAAAAAGAGACATTTATGTTTGTCACGTACAAAACTTAAAATTAGCATATTCTTTTTCCATTTAAAGTTGTATTTGTGTTTAACTTTTTCACGTCGCACAACGAAGGATTGATAACAATTGCTACAAAAATATAACTAATATTTTACCCTTTTTGATCAGACTTAACACAAGACATAGTTAGGCATCTCTCTGTTTCATGGCAAAAAATGGAATTATCCTTTTAATATTCTTCAACTTACTTTACGTAGTGGGAATAAACGTGGTGATGTTCATGCAAAGCTTGATTCTGCACATGGACTAATTAAAACAAGGTTCATTTAAAACGCATGTAGTGCTTAACCATATTTTTAAACAAAACTGGCTCTGAAGAATATATTTCTGAAAAAAACCTCTTCCATTACTGACAAATGATTTCATCCCATGATTTTTTTTCTCAATTTTTTTACCTAAAAAAAATGCTTTGGTGGGTAATAAGTAAAAATTTCACACTACAATTTAATGTTTTAAAAGTTTAATGAATCATTTTGTTTCTATTCTCTCGGGAATATGAGGGTTACAACATTTATTTATTTATTTTGGCTTTAACATTTTTTTTTCTAGTCTTTTTTCGGTCTTTGATTTCTAACGACTGATATAAACAATAGGAAGATATTTGTAAAAAAACATTTTGATGATAAAGTCAGTCAATTTTTAGAGATTAGATTCACTGAATCAAATAAAATATATATTTTTTTTTATAATCCTTTGCCACTTATAATGATAGTTTTTCTGACATGTAATAATTAATTTTTGTTTTTCACCTTTTAGGAGTGCACAACACATAATACTGTTTTTATAAAAAAAATACGTAAAACATACACAATACTGTTTTTGTTGGAAGAATGACACATCTTTTTAAGATAAGTAATGATGAGTAAGCGATCGAGTTCATTATTAGGCCAAACACATGTCGACCTATCCTGAGCGCCAACTACTTGGACTGAGAGCAACCTTGGTCGTATAATACACTTCTCAACCGTATTGTATAGTTACTATAATTATATGTTTATTTTTTACATCTTTTTTGTGTTTTCATATACCATTTTTAATTTCTAATATATGTATCCATATGCACATTATTTTTAGTTTTATCATCTAAAGTCATAAAGATTGAAAATAACATGTATACAAAATGAAAGATATATAAAGTTCTCTAAAATTATAAAAGCTAGAAAAGTAGTGAAACTTTGAAGAAACTACACTGAAAGCAAATGAGCTTATTGCATATATATCCATTGATTTGTGGATTTTTTCTTCAAGTTACATTGGAATTGAATGGGTGGTGTGTTATTAGTTGCATGGTGGATGCAAACGTGGAGTCGGTGCAGCATCCAACAACACAGAGAAGTAATCAAAGTGATGGGTCAATTTCAGTTTTAGTGTTCTCCAAGTACATTTTACATAATGAACACATTTAATTTTTTTCTAGCCATAGCCGAACTATTGGATGGAACTTCGTTAGTAACAAGACACATTTCTTTGCAACATTTCCAAAAGAAAGGTCAACTCTAATTAATTACGAATAATATATATGTATATATATGTATATATGTATATATGTATATATATGTATATATACATATGTATATATACATATATACATATATACATATATATATACATATATACATATATATATATATATATGTATATATATATATACATATATATATATATATATATATATATATATATATATATATATATACATATATATATATATATATATATATATATATGAGGGTGAGAGAGAAAATTAATCACCTTATTCTAAAATAATAACTTTAAGAAAGTCACTTTATATTTTACTTTCCTTTCTTTGTGTGATTATATTCTAATTTTAATTCTTTTAGAGTTACTCTAAAAATAATTTAACCCCTTATTTGTAATAATTTAGAATTACATGATAGAAAAAATAGACTTTTTTGGGGGGTGCAGAATGTATTTTCTACACGTTTTCTAAAAATATGTGTATGTTTTTAAGCTTTAAAACCATGTAAGTATCTAAATCAAAGAATTTTGGGTTAACTTTTATCTATAAAAAATCTAAAATTTATTATATTTGGCCTCTAATGTGTGTTTGAATTAATTACAAAAATAAGTTAAGGAAATTAAAAAACGGAAAATTCGATTTAATGTCATAACTGAAAAAAAAAAACCCTATGTCTTATTAATTAACTGCTAATGTATTTTTTTACGACAACTATTTATCATGCATTTATTGAAAAACGGCCAAGGTTCAAGGAGTGACCTTCACCTTAAAATTTTGAATACTAAATAGTGATTTTAATTTTTTGAATTAAAATACTACAAACATTGAAATTAAAATTTATTTATTTTATAGATGGTACGATTGATTTTGAAATTATAAAAGGGTGAAAAAATATTTATAAATAGACAAAAATTTCTACATTAGGACTAACATAACACATTGCGTGATATGCTTGTCAAGGAATTACTTTTCTGTGTCATGTGATTTTAGGTTATTTAAAATTCAACTTCTTATATAAGCAACTATTATTTATGAGTTGGCTAAAATTTGTATTAAATGCAAGAAAGATATATAAAATATTGAAGAAAAAAATATTTGTAAATAAAAAAGTTTGTTAATAAAAAATTTGTCAGAGAAAAAATCAGATAGATTGTTTAAAATTAAGTGGATTCTTATCAAATACTGTTGGAAAAATAACATTTAACATAAGGACATTTAGTAGTATATTTTTTTTCGGTTCTTGAATTTCGTATTTGAAAACCGAATCAATAGTTAAACTCATTAAAACAAAAATTGCTATAAAGACTATGAAGATTCGGTTTTTGTTCAAATTCAAATTTAATTCGAATAAAAATAGGAAAAAAAAACAACAACAAAAGATTGGATCTGATTGATTTGAAGTTGATAATAATCTTAAATAGATTGAAAATGAATTACCACTTTTTTTTTATTGGATTACATGTACAACAATCTCAAAATCCATCCATTAATGTAAAATGGAGGGACTTAAGAGGAAAGAAGATTAGAAGAGAATCTTAGATATTAAAAAAATTATTCATCTAATCAAATGGTGAACATCCTTGATATATTAAAGCAGTGCAACAAGGGAATATTGATGAATACAGTGTGTATTAAAGGTTATTTTTATTCAAATGTATTTCTCAGTAAGTTTATCAAAATTTATAATCTAATATGAATTTATAAGATTTATAAGTCATTGTCGTAGTATAAATGAAAAAAGAAAAAAATCTCTCGTCGTTCTATATATAAAAAGAAATTATCTTTCAAACATTGCCTAACTACATAATAGCGATTTGGTATTTCAGATTATCATTTCACTTTTTTTTTTTTTTACATTATCAATCAACAAGAATGTGGAGACAGAGTCTCTCTTTTTCATTTATTTTACATTGTTTATATATATATTATTTAAATTAAAATTTTTATAAACAGAAAAAATGAATTGTTTAAATTTCATTTAACAAAAAATATCTCTTTAAAATATTTTTTTCTCTGATTTCTTTTTAATTTTTTAAAATAGTTGTTCGTCCTTTAATAGATTTAAATTTACCTATAAAATAGTTGTTCATCCTTTAATGGATTTTAATTTACCTGTAAAATACTTATGTTTTATTAGAAGTAGCTCTTTAAGTACGCCTTTCTTTGTATTTTTTTTATTTGGTTTTATAGAAAGAGTTCCATATTTATAGATAAGATTTTGCACATAAGATTTATCAAATAAAGATGAAATCTGTTAGTTTATAAAGATAGTAATATTTATATATTGTTGATCAAAATATTTTATATACAAGTTTAGTAGTTAAGTTGGGAGCTTTATATATAAGTTTAATAGATAAGTTGGGAGCTAAAGGCTAAATTAACAAGTTGAATAGGTAAAGAAAGTTAGTTAATTTTATAAAATCTTAATATAAATGATTTAGGTTATGAATGTGACTTAGTCATAATATTATGAGTTTTGTGTAGAGAATGTGTTATGTTGGAGAATATTTAAAGTGTTTCGATTTTTTATTATATAAATAATATGTTTGATGATAATTTTTGATGTATTTGTAATAGTGATTTTATGTTTGAAATATAGTTAATGTTTTTAATAAACATTACTAGTTAGTAATGTAGTGTATAAATGAGTATAAGTGTAAGCAGTTAAATTAATTAAAGATGTTCTTATTTGAAAATTCGAGAGGTCTAGTCTATAAACAATTATTTTATTGACTGAGTAAACTTTAATTCAATAGAAATAAGAGACTTTTATTTGTTGAGTGATTGTAAACCTTAAAATCACTTAACAAACAAACATAAGAAAGTAAAAATGGTGACTAACCGAATTTAGAAATGTGTTTAATTCACTTATAATTGACGACCGAGTGAAAACAATATATTTTAAACATTAAATAACATGTTTTAAAATGTTTTTAAATACTAAATTTTTATATTTCACTAAAATAATATATTTATCAAGATATTATACTTAAATATCATTATAATATAGTTATTAATTATTATAATATAGTTATTAATGAATTGAAATATATAATAATGTTAAAGCCACACACAATGAAATTGTTCATCCTTCACTCAAATGAACGTCAATAATTTATTTCTCCAGGACCCATGCCTTTCAAGTACAAGCACTATTAACTTCACCCACTTTATGTTTTTGACACCGCTATATAATTGGGCCGAAGGCCCAATCCAAAAATAACCTAACACACTGTGCCTGCACATATATAAGTGCTCTCCTTGTGTAACAATTAGGGTTTCTTCTCTGCTGCTACAATGGTATCGTCTTTTTCCGCTTACTTTCTATAACCGGATACGAATGTGATTCTGATGGTGTTTGGATTTTGCATGAGTGTAGGGTAAGGGAACAGGGAGTTTCGGTAAGAGGAGGAACAAGACTCACACCCTCTGTGTGAGATGTGGCCGTCGCAGCTTCCACCTCCAGAAGAGTCGCTGTGCCGCCTGTGCTTTCCCAGCAGCGCGCACCAGAAAATGTAACTGTTTTACTTTTTGAAATAAGCGTTTGTTTAGAGATTCGGTTTTGACTGGTTGATGGTTTCAGATAACTGGAGCGTAAAGGCCATTAGGAGAAAGACCACTGGAACTGGAAGGATGAGGTACCTGCGTAACGTGCCTCGCAGATTCAAGAGCGGCTTCAGAGAGGGTATTATTCGTTAATTATTTGAGTGTTTAATTTTTGGGAATTAGTTTAGGGTTTTTGTTAACGTGGTGATTTTGAATCAGGTACCGAGGCTGCACCCAGGAAGAGGGGAGCGGCTGCCAGCACCTAAGCTTTTGGAAGGTAGCAATTTTCCTGGATCATTGAATTTTAGGAGTTAAGGCTTTTGTTTTGAGCGAAACCCTGTGGAACATTTGTTCTTTCTGTTGTTTTAATCTCATCTGATATATTGGATTTGTATTTCAACTTGAGGATGATAAGGAATTTTGGTTTGATAGTTTCATTTACGTCTATATTTTAGTTTTCAACTCAGGCCTTATTTTTGGTATTGTGGTTCGAAATGGATTATAAAAATTAACTAGTTTATGGTAATTTTCTAATGACGTTGTTTGGATTAGGACCTTGGCTTAGATTTTGCTCTTATTTACATAGTTTTTAGTTATTTGAATGCAATACGTCTGCCCCATTATAAACAATGCTGATACATATCGCGTTCCTGATGTTAATGTTTGAAGTTTTGGTTGCGTCTAGTAACAGATATTCTGAACTAGGGTCTCAGTTGTGGTTGTATTCATTGAGCATTCATGTTGTCAGTATTTTGGTATTCTGAAAAGTTATTGTTTTTGCCCTTCCAAGCATCTCGTTTAAAATCATCTGTTTTGAATTGTGTATAAGAGAGTTTCAGATTAAAATATGCCACTATTTGGTTATTTATCAGAAGGTTTTTGGTTTGTGGTTATGTAATCTCAAATGGCTTGCCATCCAAGCCAGCTAGAATAGTTTCAACAAGGTAGAAATGCATCAAGACATCTCGATAGGTGCGAGAGAGATAACAAAACCATGAATGTTCAAAATCTCCGCAACCATGTCTTACTCGATTATAAACCCTAAACAATATAAACGACACAAGAACCAGCAGTCATAATTATCTTAAATTCCTCATACTTTTGTACTCGTAACCTCCTATTTCAGTATTCATTGCTTGTCCATCTCCACGCAATGAAATTGTATTAGTTGTAATTAATTTCTTGAAATTAGATGACAGATTTTTAACGAAGGGTTTCTTCAATTTTTTATGTTCTTCTTTCTGTAATAATTGACAATGGCAATGTGTAATGCCAAACCTGTTTTAACGGATTTGTGATGTTACTGCAATGGCTAAGTTACGTTAGACAGGTCTTTTATATCTCAATGTTACGGTATTTTTGTTTTTTGATTTGGTCCTACTGTTTTAGATGGTCTTAATTTGTTCTTATTTAACTTAGGAAAATGAGTTGTATAGTTCTTCTCGTCAATTGAACGTCTTAAGATTTATAAGGCCATAGAATCTATAAGTTGCCAGTGTTGGGTCAGTGCAAATTTAGTGCCTCTTATATATGTACATGTATTTGTTTATAAAAATGTGTTAGATTTTTTGATATGATTCATATTTAAGTGACAAATTCCTGAAATAATTTTAGTTATCATTTCGGAATTTTATTCAATTCGCAATAACTTCAATTGTCGGAACTCCATTGCCGACATTGGTTTCTTCTTTGATCTGACTCTTCAATTGTCGTTCTAAAAGTTGATCAGTTTGTTACACATTTGTGTTAAAATGGTGTAACTTATAACAAACATTGATAATATTTAGGTGCGACTTTATATCAAAAAATGAAGGAATTTTTAATTTGCTTTTTTTCCGATTTTTGAAATGATTTTTTTTGTATACTTGCATTATGGAGATTAAATGATTCCTTGTAATAAGGGTGCTGTAAATCAACTCATTAAGATAATATTTAGTCTCAAAATATTGCACTAAAAACACTAAAATCGTGCATTGATACAATTCAGTTATCTGGTCCGGATGCTATAATTCGCGTCCACGAGAAAATACTTGCCTAAAATGATTTAAATTAAGAATCATAGGCTTTGTAAATGGTTGCCAACATAACGTTCCAACAAGCCAGGCTAATGATGCTGCACGCCATTCTTGAAAGAAAATTCAAATAAAAAGCTTGGAACTGAATGAAGCCCAGCATTTATACAACTTGAAGCCCCTCGTCAAATTTAAGCCCAACTGCCGAAGTGAAATATATATATACCATTATATAGCGGTTCAAAAAAGTAAAGAGGGTGAAGTTATGTTCCCCCCAGGAAAAGGGAAAACAATAGAAATAGAAAATGAAAATAATAAGGGAAAGAAGAGCAGTTCAGAAATCCTCTATGGAGGAACTCTATTGTTGCAGAAAGAGAAATGGGTTATGCATATTTATGCATTCTGCACCCCCACTCCATTGAATATGTAAAAAGACGACATCCCCCTGTATTATATTTATATTAAACCTTATCTTTCCTTCTCTCACTTCTTTCTTCTCACTCCGGTGGACCCCCTCCATTTATGAAAAATGTAAAAAAGTTAATTAATCTAGCTTTGACTATTGATAAAGCTACCTCACACCATATCCATCTTTTTGCACGAAGGCCAGGGTATTTTAAATAATTTTTATTCACTTTTATAACTTAAAAAGGTTAGACAAATTCTTCCTCCACCCCATACCCTCTTCCTGCATCCCATATAATTTTTTTATTCTATAACTGCCTTTTGTGAAATTACATAAATACTCCTATCTTAATAAAATCTTTCTCCTTCCCAACCGGATGACCAGACCATACGGTTTAATTTTTTGAAAATGAGAACCGGATGCACCCCCATCCGGTTCACAATTTCAAAAAACTGTAAACCGGATCGCCTAGTCATCCGGTTGTCTATTTTGACAACCGGATGACCAAGCCATCCGGTTTACAGTTTTTTGAAATTGTGAACCGGATGGGGGTGCATCCGGTTCTCATTTAAAAAAAAAATACAAATCGTCCGGTTAAGAGAACCTTCGTCCGGTTTACGTAAGCATTTGCGACTTCCGTTCCTTCGTTATTCAAAATCTTTCAATTAATCCTTCATAGAAGCATTAGGTAACCAATTTATGATGTTTATTAGCAATTAGTATGTGATATTGATGATTAGAGTAGTTGATTTAGGATTTTTGGGACTATTGACGGCGAATTTGAGGATTTTCCGATCTGCTGAGTTGAGAATCGGATGGAGTCGTCCGGTTTGTATTTTTTTTTTAGAATAAGAACCGGATACACCCCCATCCGGTTCACAATTTCAAAAAACAAAAGAAAGGGTATTTATGTAATTTCATGAAGGGCAGTAGTGAAAAAAAAATTATAAGGGGGTGCAGGAAGAAGGTATGGGGGTGGAGGAAGAATTTGTCAAAAGGTTAAGAGGTACTGAATTTGTAGTGACCCGCAACAGCAGTGGCAACATTCTAAAGCATTATAAATTTTATGGCGTTAAGAATACTTGCTCATGTTGACATATCATTGGTTGTTATCAGTGTTATCGATCGGAAAATATCAGGGATCTAAAAATCATTTAAATTAGAATGAGTTATGGCAGAAATATTGTGGTTAAAAATAATATATATAAAGAGTAAATTTTTCAACATTTTCAGAATTTCACCTCAGAAATTGACTAGTAAAAACAATAAATATTCCTATAGCTAAATTTTATCTACTGCAGGCTTATATTCTCAAATTCTTCTATCAAAAACATTACCAGGAGAGACATGGTTGCGAAGAATTTTAAACATTCATAGTTTCGTTATCTCTCTCGCATCTATTCTAGCTGGCTTGGATGAAAAGCCATTTGAGTTACATAACCACAACCAAAAACCTTTTGATAAATCATCAAACAGTGGCGTATTTTACTCTTAAATTCTCCTGTAGACAACTCAACCGCCTCTCAGTCAAACTAAACAGATCATTTTAAACTAGATGCTTGGAAGGACAAAAAGTACAAGAACTTTCCAGAATATCAGATAACCGACCACATGAATGCCCAATGAATACAACCACAAGTGAGACCCTAGTCCAGAATGTCTGATACTTAAAACATACTTTGACATTAGGAAAGCGATTTGTGTCAGGATTGTTTATACTGGGGCAGATATTCCATTCAAATAACTAAAACCTATGTAAGTAAGAACCAAATCTAAGCCAAGGCCGTAATCTAAACTACCCCTTTAGCATAATTACCATAAACAAGTTAATTCTAATTAATTGCGAACCACAATACCAAAAAAAATAACACGACAAACTAAAATGAAAACTAGTATATAGATGTAAAAAAACTATCAAACCAAAATTCTTTATCATCCTCAAGTTGAAGTACAAAATCCATATATATCAAATGTGATTAACACGACAGAAAGAACAAAAGTTCCACAGGGTTTGCAACAAACAGAAGCCTTAACTCCTACAATTCAATGATCCGAAAATTGCTACCTTCCAAAAGCTTAGGTGCTGGCAGCCGCTCCCCTCTTCCTGGGTGCAGCCTCGGTACCTGATTCAAAATCACCACGTTAACAAAAAAACCCTAAAATAATGCCCAAATTTAAACACGCAAATAATTAACCAGTAATACCCTCTCTGAAGCCGCTCTTGAATCTGCGAGGCACGTTACGCAGGTACCTCATCCTTCCAGTTCCCGTGGTCTTTCTCCTAATGGCCTTCACGCTCCAGTTATCTGAAACCATCAACCAGTCAAAACCGAATCTCTAAACAAACGCTTATTTCAAAAAGTAAAACAGTTACATTTTCTGGTGCGCGCTGCTGGGAAAGCACAGGCGGCACAGCGACTCTTCTGGAGGTGGAAGCTGCGACGGCCACATCTCACACAGAGGGTGTGAGTCTTGTTCCTCCTCTTACCGAAACTCCCTGTTCCCTTACCCTACACTCATGCAAAAATCCAAACACCATCAGAATCGCATTCGCATCAGGTTATAGAAAGCAAGCGAAAAAGACGATACCATTGAAGCAGCAGAGCAGAAACCCTAATTGTTGCAGAAGAAGAGCATTTATATATATGCAGGCACAGTGTGTTAGGTTATTTTTGGATTGGGCCTTCGGCCCAATTATATAGCGGTGTAAAAATAAATAAAGAGTGTGAAGTTAATAGAAATAGAAAATAAGAAGAATAGTGTTTGTACTAGTAAGCACATGAAAGGGAGAACAAATTTAAAATTTAGCAAATTGTGTTAAAGTTAATAATATAAATAAAAGTAAGGAACTTCGGATGACTTATTTTGTTATATGTGGACAGTATAAATTAAAACACATCGTTCGAGTCAAATCAAATTAATAATCATTGCATCAAGTACCTAATTTATTTTAATTTAGTAATGTTATTTAATTATTTTAATTTAAACTAATCCCTCCTACCCCAACCAAAAGATAATTGTTAGGTAGACCTATCCCTAGTCTCTTACTATATTGGCACAAATTCTAAACCAATTAAACAAGCTGTTGAAAAAAAAAGAGTTTTTCTACAGTATAAAAGTCAGAATATTTATATTTATGTTTATTAGAGTAAATTATATTCTTACGGAAATAAGAAGTTATTTTTTATTTCCATTATAGTTTTTTTTTTGTTTACTTCAAATTTAAAAATAATTTAAAATATGAAAAAGTTAACTAAACATATTTGTAGATGTATCTAAACAAAGTTAATTACTTTCTAAATATAAAATAATAATTTGGAACAAATTAAAGTCCCGAGGAGAGAAATGTTCTGATTTTTTTTTTCTCAGAGTTTTGTTGACGTAATTAAAGAAGAGAAAGTGTCAATTTCTCCATCCTCTTGTTCCCTTTTATTTCATCACCATTATTATTGATCACTGCAGAAGGTTAAATTTCAACTTTGACTTTGATATTGATTTATATTTTCAGTTTTTAACAAAATATTAAAACTCCTCCAATCTTGTGTCCTAATAAATACCACCCTTTTGTTATTAATGATGTTACAGAAATTAAGAAATAGAATATAAATATTTTAGTAAAATTAACCCTATAAATATTAGAGTAAATTATAGTTAAAGTTATGTGTTTTTTGTCAAATTCACTTTATACTCTTATATTTTTAACTACAATTTTTTAATGTAGTCAGAACATAAACTCCTTATAACCACTAATAAGTTATATAAATAAAGATAAATATTTCTTAAATTATATAGTCAAATAAAAAAATAATCTATTAAAGTAATAATAAATAAAATAAAATGAAATAAATATTTTGTATATGAATGTATATATTATATTAACATATATATATATATATATATATATATTATAAAATAGTTTTAAGAAATTGTTTTTTTAATATGTGGAAGTTATCATCATATTTTGTTTAATTAATTTCAATTTAATAATAATTCTTCTGTATGGTGAATTTAGTGAAAAAAATGCATATGTTTAATATCCATATATTGTCGATATATTTATTAAATTTAACAAATATACTATATTTGGTAAATAGAAATACTATAATCATTTTATCGATAAAGTTTTATATTTTTAAATTAAATGAGTTAAATACTACTTTAATATTTGATTTATCATGTATTGAAATTGAATTCAGCTTGTAAATACATTAACTGTGAGTGAGATTAGAAAAAGCAAATTTATAAAAAATTTTGAAACAGAATAAGTGTTTGTGTTTTATTAATGTTAGGGATACTTTGAAATATCTATAAATTTAAGACAATTTTAAGATTATGAACTAGTTTTCAATTTTAGTTAGGTGTTATAAAAGGACTAGAGAAATATTTTTTTTTCTTCTACACATGTATTTTTATCGAAATTAATTTTATCTGAGCTAAAGAATGTCTATTGTATTGGTGACGTTAAATCCTCTAAAAATATTATATTTTATGTTTATCTTTAAGGTTCAAACACGGTAATTTACTTAAAAAATAAATATCAATCTCCTTAATTGCTCACTCATTAGTATCTAACTTGTATATTTTACTGATAAAAAATTAACTGATATATAAAATATTAATTATATGATGACAAATAATTCTTAATGGTTTATTTATAAAAAACAATTGTCATTAAAAAAAGAACAAATGTTTGAGAGTTTAAATTTCAGAATATATTTTATCTTTACAGGGGATTATTCATTTATCACTTGTTCCTTGAATTGGACATCCTGCACAGTGGACACGAATCTAGGATTCCACTCCACCCACATACTTGCCTTTACCGTTAAAAAAAAACAATTAAAACAAGTGTGGGCCCAACCGCGTGCGTGCTCACCGCTGTTTCAAGCGATGCGGAGGAGGAGTACTCTGCGACGACGAAACGCAACCCGATAAAATATCTGAGAGATCATTAACTAACCCGAAAACCGCATCCGACCCGACCAGATATTTCTCAGAAAACACTGTGTATACTTGTTCTAACTTATCCGCTATCGATGATTTTATTTCGCCACGCAGATTCGGGTCGGGTACGACCCACGAGGACTGAGCCCTGCACGCTTCATGGAATGCGACGTTGAAACTCTCGAAAATCGCCCTCGCTTGTTCCGCCGTCGGATTTTCAGGGAGCGTTGAGAAAACCCTGCCCCATCCCACGCTCTCGTACTTGGAAACGTACTCTTTCACCTTGAGTTCGTGTTTCTCCACCCAATGCTCGCCGAGGATGAACTTCAGGTTCGAGGTTCGCACTTTTACGACGACGTATTGCATGTTGTTTGCGAGAAACAGGTAAGAGAGTGCAACCTCCTTGTACAGTTCCGCTTTGCAGTCGAGTTTGCAGAGGAGCACCAATATCAGCCACGCGATCCGTTCAGCTATCTCCGACGAGCGATTCGTTCCCTCGCGATCGGAACTGCTGTAGTAAGACTCCGGCAACGGATTCTGCGGCCAATCGGCGATTATCTCCGCGAGCGCGTCACTGTAATCGCCGAGGAACGCGATGTAGTTCATGACGTAGCGCGTGAGCGGGTGGATTCCACCTCCAGGCACGGGAATCTTCGAAGATTCCTTCTGAATAGCTGATTCAAAGTTGATTAACATAGTCCGAACGGCCTCGCCGAGCCTCGCCTGCGAAGCGCACACCTGTAATCTGATGGAGGAGGTTGATTCCGACGAGAAGATGGATTCGATTTGCTGCCGGTTTTCAGAGATGGCGGTGTACAAGTCCAGCGTCCTGAACATTTTCTCTGGCGTTTTCTTGCACTTCGCCACGTTCTCCGGAAACGCGAACAGCGTCGCCGCGCCGTCTCTGCAAATCGCGGCAAAACACGACTCCGCGATCTTCCTCTCCGGCGAACCGAAGATGTAGTTGCAGAGCGATCTCTCACCGTGAAACAGAGTTCGGACGGCAAACTTGACGGAGTTCACCCAGCACTTAATCTTCGACTCCAGAACCTCCCAGTCCATCTTCTGAACCTGAGAGAAACTGAGCCTCTCCACTCCGAAATGATACAGCGCCTCATCAACGATCGATTTTCTCATTATGACGTAAATCTTGATACACTCTTTGCTGTATCCCGCGGAAACCATACACTCCGCAATGGCTTTCAAATCCGCCATGGCGACAGTGGATACCGAGCCACCGGAGAAGCGGAACTCGTCCTCCGATAAACTGTCGTCGTCTTCGGAGACACTGCTGCTCCGGCGATCGGTGGAAATGACGGATTCAGGATCGAGATTGTCCCTGTTTTCGGTTAAAATCCGATAGAATTCAGTCTGGAGCCTCTTCATGGCGAGTTGCATTAGGAATTGGGCTTGAACGAGGCTCTCGGAGGAGGAATCGAGTGCGACGAGGTTCTGCATAGTGGACTGCAGACTCGTAACGGCCATAAGGTACTGTTTGGCTTCCTGACGCGTGTTGCTGAAAAGAGGAACGGTTGTAGGGTAGTGAGAAGGGGAAGTAAGGTCCCATTTGGAAATGATAGAGCGAGCAGTTTCAATGTTTTCGTCCATTAACGAGTGGGAGAAGGACTTTGCGGAAGGTGGCGATGGTGATGTTCTAAAGAAGAAGCTTTTGAGTCCCATTTTCGGCATTTGAGTTGAGAAACCGGAAAACCAAACGCCACTGAAACGAATTAATGCGTTTGCGTTTTGATTCGCCTTTGGCTTTTGGCTTTTGGCGTTTGGCTTGTGTTGGTGGTTTTGAGTTGCGTTTGGCGGGTATTTTATAGACGTGAATGACTAGAAGATTCCATTCTTCCTTAAGATGAAAACGAGGGAACTAAAGGCATGAGATAGCGATATGCAAACCAAACGCGGTAGAACTGTAGAAATAGATATGTGAATTTTATTTATTTTATTTTATTTATTTTTTATTTTCCTTATGAAGGAGTAACCTGGGAGGGAGGGAAGCTTGTGGTTCACAATTCGCGACTTTGCTTTCAAATTAATTTCTAAAGCTTGCCTTCGTCAATTAGGAGACACGGGATATTTAACCACATTTCATCATTAATATCAATAAATGTAATGAATAAATTTACAAAACTATATTTATTTTATACATATTCATAAAATTAAACAAATTAAGTTATATGTATATATTTACTAAAATACCTCATGATTTAAAGGATAATTTTGTTCACCAGTATTAAGAAGATTGTGTTATGTTATTAATGAGTGAATAAATGTGTCTACTCATACACAAACTTTCAATTTTTTTTTATAGATTTCACAATAAGTTAAGAATATTAAATAAAAATAAAATAATTAATTCATATAAAAACTACTTTATATTTTTTATTAGGTGGAATTAAAAAACGCACTCATTAATTTCTTATATAAAAGAGAAAAACGATAATACAATTGCTCAAACTATTGTACACTGCTTAAATGAATTTTTACTGGAGTGATAAGTTAGCAAAAGATATTTAACGTCTCCTCCAACATTCATATTGTACTTTGTTGAAATTTTAGAGAACGATGAAGACGAACAAATTTTATAACACGTACTTTCAAGGTTATTTTTAAATACTAGGGAATTAAAGATAAGAGAAAACCTTTTTTTTCTTTCAGTAAACTACATTTTTATAGTTTTCGAATATATAAGTACTCTAAGTTCCCAAGACTTAAACATTTTCCTTTACATCTAGCTTATTAAGATGACTATAGTTGGTAAATTTTACCTTTTAACATTTTCCAAATAAAAAAGGTTAAAGCTTAAAATGATTTTTTTTCAAGGAATAATTATTCAAAGAAGTAGGTTTTAAAATATATGTTTGGTATTAAGTAAAAATATAGTATACGTTAAAGAACTAATTTAATCAAGTTCGAAAATAGAATTTAAGTTAAATGAAAATAAAAAATGTATTGTAAAAATTATTATAGAGAAGTTTAAAATAATTTATTATTTATTTATTATATGTTTATCTCTTTAAAAACCTAAAAGTTTTATATTTTTTTATATCTTTCACTAAGTCAAGCTAGGTTAATTAAAAGGCAAGTTATAAGTTTTTAGTTTCCTTACAATTGATTTATTATTATTATTATTATTATTATTATTATTATTGTTATTATTATTATTATTGTTGTTTTTCCAATGTGAGATTTTTATACCTCATTTATCTAAGTCAACTAAAGAATAAGAAGTTTTCTATTATCTCATTAAGTGCATGTGTTGATTTATAGACTATTTTGAAAATTATTTTCTAAGTTTTAAGTGTTAGAGTTGTTCTTTCTTGTCAAGCAAACTATTTCCAGGTAATAACTTGTGTGAAATTGTGTTGTTAACTGGAAAGCTAATAACTTGTGTGAAATTGTGTTGTTTTAAATGTACTGGATATATATTGAGTATTATGAAATTGAAATATAATTTGTATGAATTTGAAATTATAGAGTTATTGGTCATGTGATTGACTTTGTTTATGTTATTTTTAACTTAATCTAAGTGTTATTTGGTTATATTTAGTTTGAATTATCCTGTATACAATTTTGAGTATAAATAAACTTTAATATTATGATTAAAACATGTTAGATAAGTTAAAATTGGACTTTTTTTTGTTATTGTATATCACTGGTGAAGTTAATATCTTCACTTAAGAGAGTTGGGCTGATTTGCTTAAGCACACTCAAACATAAGAATCGTCATTAAGACAAAGCATTTACTTATGTCTTATGTTTATTATTTAGAATTTTAATTTTTTACTTATTTGAATAGTCCAACATGAATGTGGTGACATAAATTTAAATTGGACAAAATATTTGTTATAAAAATTTCAATTTCACATCAAACTCTGTCAAAAATTGTAACAAAATTTAAAATTTGCATTAAGCAATATATGATCTAACATAAATTTTGGACTTTTTTTTCTTAAAATGTTCTATATTACTTTCATCATATTTTATAATAGAGTAAGTTATGGGTAAATTTTTCAAATTGGTGTAATTTTTATCTGAAGTTTTCAAAATAGTGTAATTTTTTATTTATCATTGTAAATAAACCGTGACCCTATTGCACAAATTAATTTAAGATTAAATGAAATTGCCAAAATTTTAATTAATGAGTTAATTAAAATCTTAAGAATATTTGTAGAGTGGTTAATATTCTCAACTCATTCCTCTTCTGCAATTCTCACTTACTTGTGGTGTACTGCTAATGTGTGATTAAAATAAATACACAGTTACAAAACCATTTTATTTATTGATAAATATGTAATGGTTGAAATTAATTTTGTAATTGAAATAAATATAAAGTTAATTTGAATATAATTGAAATAAATATAAAATTATTTTGAATAAAATAGTGGTTACATGCTGGGAAGAAAAGTTACTTGCTATGAATTTAGTTTCTAATATAGAAATATATTTAGTTACTAATAGATATAATTTAAAAACTAACATAAATTTATTTTAAAAAAATTATATAATATTTTCCAATTTTTCATTATAAATTTATTGCTAAATCTTAATTTTATTTTAAATTATTTCTATATTAGTAACTAAATTTAAATATCCAACTTACACTTAATTTTGCTAAATATATTTTATTACTAAATTTTAATTTAATTTAATTTTTCTTTTCAATATCAAACTTATTCTTAATTTAATTCAATATATAAATATCATACTAACATCATTTTTTATTTTTAATTTAAACAATAATTCGGTCAACCCTTTTATTTTAAATTTTAACTTCACATTTATTTTAGTTACATATTAACAACACACTACACATGAAATAGAAGAGGAATAAATGGAGAATATTAACCACTCTAAAATCCTACATTATTCTTAGGATTTTAATTAACTTATTAATTGACATAAATGACACTAGAATTATGTTTTCTTTTTACCATTTCATTTAGTATTAAAATTAAACAGTGCAATAGGATCACAATTTCTTTATAATAATATATGTTTTTTATGCAGGATTTACCCATACCAGAAAATAAATAAAAGAAAATGTACCATTTCAAAAATTTCAAATAAATATTACACTAGTTTAGAAAATTTTTATGAGACTGAACTATAATATTACTTAATGTATATTTTACAATAGAGTAAGTTATGAGATTGAACTATAATATTACCTAATGTGTCATAGGTTATTTCTTATGATAAGATATATTTAACATGAATTTTTAAAAACATATGAAATTATAAAAAATTACTTTCATACGAGAGATACAAATAATAATTCCTATGATGATGAATCTGTAATGTATAGTTGTTTTAAGTTTTCTATATTAAAAATGTGTATTGATAAGAAATATATATATATAATTAATTAATTAAAATTATGTTGTGAGAAATATGATAGACTTATATTTCACTCTTATCTTAAAAACATATGACACTACAATACTCATAACCATTCGAAACCTAAAAGTACTTATTTACTTCACTTTTAATTTGAAATATTATATATGGAAAACTTGAAATTTCAAGATATTATGTAAAACAACTGGATGAATATATATATTGGTATAACTAATATATATATTGAGATGTTACAAAGAGTAAAATGACATTTATAAAAATATTAATGTTAATGTTAACATGAAAACCTTAGCGATACAAAATGTGTGTGCATGCCTCGAACGACCCAGTCTCTGGCTTCATGCAAGGCAAGGAAACATGACTTAGTAGTTACCCTACTTATTTAGTTGAAGTGCCGTCGGATTTATCATTATAATTTTAGCTATTATTTTTCTTTTGAATATAACGTTTACGACTCAGTCCCCACTTTCTTCTCCATCTAACGACAATTACATTTCAATCATATACCATGCATAAAAATTAATTCATATTAGTAGGAAGCCAGATAAGATATATATGAATATTGTTATGAAACAGTCAGAATGGAACTTATCGTTTGGATGTTACCATCCTCCTTTGGTTGTAATATTTTGTTTTACTATATCATAGCTGTTACATATTACTTTTTTATATAAAATATTTCATGCATTGTATCACTATATTTGTTACATATTAATTCATTTTATTGATCGTTACCATTTACTGAAAAATGGTTGACCAGTTTTGTGAAGTCTCCCATCTTTATTTTTTTCCATTACAAAATTTACAACCTCTTGATCTGAACCTCTTGATCATAATATTATTCTCACGATTCTAATATTTTCAAATCCTTTGGAAGTGATGATTTATCAAATAAATTACTCTAAGGAAAGGGAATATGCAGATGATGGTTTGCTGTGAGTGGTTTGTTTCCATTCTCTGTGAAGACAAAAAAAAGTGTGAAGAAAAAGGCAATTTGAGTCATTTTTTAATCCTACCATTGACACACATTTTTATTCTATCATATTGATTAAATAATTCATATATTTTTTATTTATTTCCTTTTACTTCTTATTCTTTTATTATATTTCACATGAGTTACATTAATAAAATATATTTAATTATTTTCTTATATAAAATATTTATGAAATAAGAGAGATTTTGGCGAAATTTAAAAATGGAGAGGTTTAGTGTGAGAAGTGTAAAACAAAAGAAAATTAGAATAAATATATTCTATCCAATGTCAACTAGTTGTTATGACTATGATCTATACAATTTGAATCCAGTAGCTAGGTTTGAAAGACGTAGATATAATGGTGATAAGGGGTTAATATAAACAATTCATATTAACAATATCCTAAACTGTATGCTTCTCTATATATGAAAAGTGAAAATCAAATACTTTAAAATTTTGGCATGTTTGTTTTGTGTTTTTAAAGTTTTCTATTTTATGAATAAAAAGTATTTGATAATAAATCTTTATAAATAATTACTCCAAAGGAAAATTTAAATTACAAAATGGGGTGGGAAACATCATCCAATACGATCATATCCTGAAACAAACTGATCCTGGGTTTTGCAAGATATAGAGGACCATAAAATGTTTAACATATTTGAGTTATTTTGATTTCTATTTTGAATACTGTCTTACTATATTTATTCTTATACTATTTCATCTTCTTCTCTTGCTCATACTATCTAGAAATTAATTATTCTAAATAAAACGAAATAAAACTATTTAAGAAAAAAAAAATCAAACACTTGGAATAGTTGACTCAGAACTTCAATTTTGACAGCAGATAGGATCACACTCTTATACATGACATTCACAATTTATAAATTCCAAATTGGTGTTGTAAAACATGGTGATTAACGTTTGGTGTTAATTGAATTGGACCATTTTCCTCCTTTAAGGAATTTTGTTCCTATTTCCGATCTCCTTCTCATTTGGTACCTATTTTGGAGTTACGTCGTCAACAATTTGTGCTTCATGACACTTATTCATAATAAGTTATCTTGTGGATACAAATGCACTAATAGTCAACTATTATTTTTCTCCACTTGCTTTATCATTTCATTGTCATCTTTCTTTCATTACCTCTTTTCTCTTCTTTCTCCTAAACGTGGAAATAGTAATCAAAATGAATAGAGAAATAGCTTTTAATGTGGAATTATCTATTTTTACATCATCATTTTATATTTTTTTTTCAATTTTTGTTTTAATTTGTTCGATTCCATTATTTTTTCAGTTGGAAATACGAGGGAAAATGTTAGTTTTTATTAGTAGGTCACGAATAAATTAAACATAAAATTTCATTACGTTGAATTCAGAATTTGGAAATATTAAATTTATGTAGTTAGATTGAATGAAATTTATTATGTATTATTATTTTTTTTGGGTTACTATATTTTAGACTTATATTTGTTAAACTTGTCTTAAGTAAGAAATGAGTTTCTTTTTTCTGCACGAGATTGATTTCATATTATATGTCTATAGATCTTGAAAATTCATTTGAATAGCTTAAGCTTATTTTTATATGTCTTATTTTTATCTGTAATGTGAATTGAAATGATTATAGTGTATACTCAGAAGATGTATAAATCGAAAATGTATAAAGACACGTGCAGGAGTAGTATTTAGAACACAATAGAGACTTTATATTTTTTATAAATATTATATATATATATATATATATATTTATTTGTGTTTTGAAGTTGTATTTTTTAAATTAAAAATTAAAAAAGTGTTTATAGTTTCTAAAGCTCTTTAGGAATAAATTGAAAGAAATATAAAATTAAAAATTAACATCTTGTCAAAGAATATATCTTACAAAAAATACTCTTATTAAAGAATTACTCAAATTTATTTTCATTTAATATAACTATTCTATATACATAAGGAGAGTTTATTTATTTTTTTTGCTAATATATATATATATATATATATATATATATATATATATATATATATATAACTAATTTTTCATTAAACCATGTAATAATCAATGTTTGAATTTCAAATCACTTCTATCCATACTCTATTTTTTTTATAAAAAATATCTCTCCTTTTATAAATATTATCCATATCATTAAATTTCAATAAATCGTATATCAACCAAATATAATTTATTTTAGACAGAACATATAGAATTTTCTTTACTTGTTGTTGATGTTTAATAAAAATTTCCAAGTTATTATATAGTTTTTAACACTTAACAAGTGGGGGGAAGATTATAAATATGCAAGTTCAATTTCTTATGTCTCACCTTTTCATATACTATGTCCCTACGTTCATAGCAAATTTCTGTTAATATTGTGCTATGACGTTGAATGCATAATATCTTAACTATTTTGTCTTTACTGTTATGTTTAGAGAATTTACTGTAGACATTTCAGTAATAGATATTTTTTGCAGTAATTAATGAGTAACATAAAATTTATTCTAATAACATTTTACAAATAAATAAACATGTTTGTATGCATATATGCACACAATAATTCTATGTTAAAAGTATTAGTACTAGAGATATTTTATATAAGAAATTTTTATTTGAGGGTGTTATAAGTCTCATCTAATAAGAGAGTTGGTGCAATTTTTTTTTAATTCGTAGCAAATTGTTTTTATTATTTTTGAATAAAGGTCTCACTCTTATTATAAGTTTAATAATGAATTATTAAATTAAAAATAATTCATTTTGATTTGCCAAAAAAGTTTTAAATCAAATCTATAGAAATTGTAAGAATGATAACTTGTATGTAAATTTAAATAAGTTTTATTGAAATTATTTCAAATGTTAAGATAATTTATATATAATTATAAATTTTTGAGTTCAAATAAAATATATTTATGCACCTTTTTATGAAATATATCTTTTATTAAAAATATCTAATTACTCAGTTGAAATGTTATGATATTTTATATATCCTTAAATTTCATTAGACTGTGTGATAGGCGATATTTTCTTTTGGATTTTTATTTTAAATCAGAAAAGTATATTGATATATTTTTTTTGGATATAATATAAGGTCAAAATTTATCTTTTTTAAGTCAACTTATGAATATATTACTGAACTTTGTGCTGATGTTTAATAACAAAATTCTAGTCAACGATTAAATAGTTGTTAAGAATATGGGAGATAAATTATAATTAGGGAAGTCAACACTCTTGTTTTCCAGCTTATATTATGTTCCCCTTATTTATATGTAATAAGTATTTCTTGATATTACCATATTTTTATACTAAACAAAACATATTTTATTTATTTTTAAAATAAATATATATCTTTTACACGTTTTTTGGTAAAATAACATTTATATGTTTTATAGTTTTTTTTCAATAAGCATTCGGTTTTCCTCTTGCTTTTAGTAAAATCACATTTTTTTTCTACGGTTTTATAATAACACGGTACTCACTTCTCTTATTTTATTTATAAAAATAATTATTAATTTTTATTTTTTAAATTTCTTTAAATTTATTTTTAAAATTTAATTATTAATATTTTTATTTAAAGTTTAGTTGATATGTTATTTTAAAATAAAACAAGGGAAGTGGTGCAATTTTGTTAAATATCATTTATTAAAAATTCAGTAAAAGTGAATGTTTAATTAAAAAAATTGAAGAGATTATAAATATAATTTTATTCACAGTGATCTAAAATTAAAAGAAATATAATTATGGTTTAGCCTGAAATGAAATATTGTGAGTACAATTTTCTCACAAATTTTTTAATACTGTGTTGTGAAAAACTTCCATACATAAATATCTGGATCTCTTATAGAGCAAAGTTATTTTGTTATTGCTAATATAAAAATGAAAAAAAGCACATTTAAATTGATTAAATTTGAAGAAACTAAATAACTATAATAATAATTTTTTACTCAATATTAATGCTAATATTTTTAATATAATTATAAAAAAGGTTTTAACTAGAGCACAGTGGATAGAGGCACCCACGCCCCTTTCTTCACATTTATCTCAAGGTCTGTTCTTTCAAGCGTGCATCTTTTTGTTTCTGTATATCAGACTAATAGCTATTATACTAAAATCTATAAGAAGATAATTTTCTTAATTCTTTAACTTTATATCTAAAACTTTGCAGTTTTAAGTCCATATGCCAGGTTATGAATCTATAAATTAAATTCATAAAACCTAACTAGATTTGTAAATTGACTATAATTATAAAAATTTTAAACCATATTTCTTATTAAGTATCCAGCCTTATATATGCATAGTTTATTTATATTAGAGATCTGATTTTAATTAAAATAAAGAATATTTGAAAAAATTATAAGTTTGAACAATTATTTTTTATTTCAATTAAATTTTTTTTTCTAAGCTATTAAACTTTCTTACAGTTTCTTTTTGAGATTCTTCGGTGACTATATTTAATGTTTCAATAAAAAAAATTACATCATTAAATAAACATTACAAGATAAATCAAAATATACTGATTAAAATATTGATTAAGATGATTTCTCATTTCTTGAATAAGTTTTTTTTTTAATTGAGAAATTGTACATTATATCTTTATTAATCATGCACCAAAAATCTAAATAAAAGAAGATGTTGGTTGTGTAGATTTGAAGACATTTTTCTTGTATTATAAGTTTCCATCAAATAAAGAAAATCAACTAAGTTCATTTCGATTCATTCGAGTTTTGAATTATATATATTGAAGTGCAATGTTATTTTAGATTGAGGTTAAGATCTTCTGGATAAACTCTAAATCCTAAATAAGTTGTAATTTTAATTAAAAAAAAGTTTGAAGTGAGTAATTTATATACATATATTAAAAATAAATTTGCTATAAATTTTAATATATTTTTTCTCGATACAACATTTACCATCTTTCATGACCAGTGAATAGTGTTTGTAAAGTGAATTGTTTCAAACTATTCATATCTAAAATCCGTATCTTAAGTGAATTTCTCGATGAAAAATGGGGTATTTTAAAAGCCATCACAACACAATAGACAATGTTTTGGGCTATCTATATAATTAAAGCTACCATCCTATTGTATAAGCAGTCAAGTTTGTTAGCTTAGACAGTTAACACAACTTGTATGAATTGGAATTATTACTACTAATAATAATGATAATAGAGAAAAAACATAAATTAAAACCTGGTGTCTTATTTCAAATATCTTGTCTACTGTAACTTTTCTTAAAAGTTGACTTTTATATCCATTTACACACTTTTCTTTCAACCTTCCAATGTTGCGCCACATTAATAGCGGTGACGTGGCGTTTGAAAATGTATACGTGGAAAATAGTGAGACTATTATACTACTTTCGAAACATAATCAGCCTCTAAGGGCGGAAAATAGATTTGTTGAGACTGTAGAGATCATAATTTTTTTTTCTAAATTAGAGAAACCAAATTATATTAATTCTAAATTTTTTAAAAGCAAATTTCGTTCCAATTTTTTTTTCTTTTATGTACCAAAACAATATCGAATAGGAACATATGAAAACAACTGAAAGAAGTAATAAAAATTGAGGTATATTATTAAAAAATAAAATTATTTAAACTGAATACATTGTTTGGTAAGAAATGTTTACACTTAAAATTACAATTTTACAATTCCTTAATTGAGTTGTTAGTACAATGTATATAATACAACTTCCATATATTTTTTTTTTCAAAAAAATTAACCCTATACAATTTTAACTGATTATATAAAATATTATTTTACTTCATACTGAATGATAAAAAGAATTGTATTTAAACACTTTTTTTTTTTTACCATTATAGATCAAATTTATTCTTCTTAATAATCCCAACGATGATCAAATTCATGTTCTTTTTGTCGCATAATGTGAAAGAATGATGTGAGTGATTATGGAAAGAAAAATGGTGGTGGAAATTGGAAAATCAGCAACAATCAAAGGGCCTGTTATTGTTCTTAACAATTTTCCGCCGACCACACTTCGTTCATCACCACAAGTTCCTTCAGCTAAATATCTTTTAATTTTTAGTCATTCAATTAAAGCTTCGACTTGGCATGATTTTTACGCTATTTAAGTTAGGGTTACCATAGTTTCAACGGGATTATAATATATCTTTCTGATTTCTCAACGTGTTAGAGCTTAATTTCAATCAACTAAAATTAATACATTCAATATACCGCAAGAATAATCCTTCAATGAGGATTAAAAACCTATGTTTGTGATTACAATATAATGACTAAATATATTGAATTAATCTTATTAATAAGAACAAAAATCAACATTTAAAAATAGTAAAAGACCACAACTTATTTTATTGTTAAAAATATAGTGACTGAGGGCAGTTGCCTTGATTGGATCCATGAGGTAAAGAGACATTTTAAAACTTTACTGTGTCAATATCTTCGAGTTAAACTCTTATATTTATTAAAATAAATAAATAAAAATATTTATCAAATTAAGAAAATCGTATCATCGAAACAAATCATGACATAATTTATTTTAATTCTTTTTTATATATTTAAAAGGTTAAAAGTAAAAGGTATTCGAAAAGAAATAAGAAATGTGATGGACAATTCTCGTATGAAATTTCAGATTTAAAATTTCATCGTTTACCAGACCCTTACTTCACATACTTAAAATTACCAAAAAATTTTGAACTTTTTTTACATTTCATTATATTAATTATAGATATTATAACAACATTTTTTCAGTTTATTCCGATCAAGTTCCAGACATTTAAATTCTATACATGTAAAAAAATAAAAATATTACAACAGAAATGGTGTGAATGATACGATTTAAACTTTATTTCTTCTCACTGAAGTTGACACAATTTTAGTTTTACCTTTTTATCAAAATCATGCAACTATTGCATGATTTTTCCTTTGCTTAAACATTTTTCTAAAATCATGCCACGAGTTACTTAAAATCATGTCTCCATGACTCAATTAATCCATTTTAATAAATATTTTTTTTACCTATTTTGGTAAATACAAAAAAGAATTGCCCCATTTTGGTGCTTAACCCCATATCTTCCCCAAGTGATGTTGACCTCTCACCTCTCACGCCATCAATCCGAGAGTACATTGAAAAAGACAATAAAATACTGAATAAGCTATTATTTAGTCCCAAAATAAAATACGACAGTTTCGTATGCAGGAAAGAACAACTATGAGCCTTCAATACAACTATATTTGAACACTGCTCTACGGATTTTATTAAATGGCGAATTGTAAAGAATATAAGATTACTTACGTGCATACACAAAATTGAAAGTTTGCCATACATGACAAAAAAACCAACCTAATGTAAACAAACAAATTAACTTCAAATGATTACTTCAGTTTAACGATGATTAAAATGAAACCAGGAAAAAACGGCATAAAAACTGAGCGAGCAGAAAAAATAAACGTACTTCAAATAACAAAGGAAAATGTCTTGAAAATTATTATCCTTACTTGGATCTAACATTACACCTTAATAGCATACTTTCGCAATGGAAAATACAATTCCTTCTTCTTCTCACGCTCTGTCTTCAATGAAGCCTGTAAGAAACACGGCGAACTCATTCAGATATATATCAGAACCCTATAAGCCCAGAAACATCTATTTCAATTCAGCTACTCGAAATAGGAAAACAATCCACAGCCCCCCAAATCAAGAAAAGTAAAGGAATTCAAATAGCAAGTTCATCTTTACATCAAACTAGCCAGAAACATAACACAAATCAGCTTAACAGTGAAACATCAACAAATAACATTCACATTGTGTGACAACAGGGGATAGTCTAATACACTGCTCCCCGGCTGATAAGTTACAGTCCTGATTGCGGTGAAATATCCAATCAAGTTCCATAGTTGCGTGATAGCAAAGGTAATTGAAATATTATTTAAGGAAAACATTAAAATAAAATATTCTTATTAAATGATATCAGAAATGTCACAACCATCATACCTACAAATATTAGATTTTCTAGAGTATAGAATAGATATTGAATGTAGTAGAGCTGCAGATGGATACAATCTCGGAAGACAAAAACAATAGGGAACAGTCCGTCATCATCTAACTTATTATACATTGAAAGGTCCACAAAATAGGCATCAAGCCGAATAATAGATTTCCATTTGCGTAATTTAACCTTTGGTATTAGCTATCTGATTGAGTGTAAGTGTGTGAGTGTTATAATGCACGCATATCAGCAAAGCCATACTTAGATGACACCTGAACTATAATTCTTCAATCTACTATCATCATCAAGATAGAAAATACAGCTTAACGAATTGGTTAAACTTCATCTAACGACCAATCCAGCTAGAAAAAAGACATTTCTGATAATTCGTTTAAGACATGAGAAATGTAGACCAATACAGTTCCAATTTAATATTCAAAAAGTTCAAATCTATCACCTAATGCCTTTCAGATTATAAGAATTTTAGCTCAACTCAAAATAGACTATTTCGAAAAAGCCAGGAGGAATTGCAATTAGAAAAATTGTAAACATAAACCATTTCTAGAAACACAATTTCAAATCCTGTGATTTTTTTTAAACAATGATTATCAAGTAGGCACTTATTTCTACACTCATTAAAACACAAACAATTTGGAGACATTACAAAATCAAATCCACTCAACATTAATTATCTCTTAGAATTTCATCCCTTTAACTTCTTCATCCATCAACCTTACCACGCATAACAGATAGCTATCAATTTATCCACAATTATTGAATTTTCATTAGTTTATGTCCCCAAGTCGGTATATTTTACTAAACTTCAGGGGTCACTTTGACAGACTTTGCAAGGGTCTATCCAATACACAGTAGAGCAGGAAAAAAAAGTTGGAAGAATGGGCACGAATGGTACCTGATGTTTTGTTAAGCGCCTTCTGATAGCCCTGGTCTTCTTGGGACGCAGATCCAAAGGAAGGTACTTCTTGTTCTTGTAAGCCTCCCTCAACGCTGCTTTCTGCTTCTGGGAAATCACCGTCAGCACCTGCGCTATCGAAAGCCGAACCACTTTGCTGCACCCACACAACAAATGCATTTAAATTCGTATCAATTTGAATTGAATTAGGAATTAGGGATTTGAACGAAATCAAAGAGAGAGGGAAGGCACATTTTGGAAAGCTTGTTCGGGGCTCCGCCGGTGACCTTAGCGACGCGGAGGAGGGCGAGTTCTGCTTTGAGATCCTTCAATTGGTTCAGAAGCTCTGCTTTCGTTTTGTTCCTCAGCTCATACACCTTGATTCTCGCTTTTGCATTTCACAAAAACAAATTGGAATATAAACAACTAAACGAAATCGTAACCGTATAGAATGAAACAGCATCGTAGAAACGCACACAAGGATAGTTTGAATCGTACCCATTGCGAATTCGAAGGTCGTGTGGCGCTGCGAAGAGGATCGAAAGAGAGAGAAACCCTACTACCTACTTGGTTACTCTGCTTCTTTGTCTTACTAAACCCTAATCCACAAAAACATAACCCAAGTTAACATCATGTGGATCTGGGCTTCAACAATAGGGCCTTCTACCCAGTGAATACTTTATTTTGTTATTCCACACCTTATCATTTCTATATTTACCCCCTGTTAACACCAGTTCATGTGGATCTGGGCTTCTACCCAGTGAATACTTTATTTTGTTATTCCACACCTTCTTATTTATATATTTACCCCCTGTTAACACCAGTTCATTTGGATCTGGGCTTCTACCCAGTGAATACTTTATTTTGTTATTCCACACCTTCTTATTTATAT